>ERZ1699226.129-NODE-134-length-13059-cov-3.588849_pt1 | contig 13059 bp, 12 predicted proteins | sample MGYA00581547_ERZ1699226 | MGnify/ENA primary metagenome ERZ1699226 (study PRJEB42319, sample SAMD00040328) | human oral metagenome | material: saliva | host: Homo sapiens | study: EMG produced TPA metagenomics assembly of PRJDB4115 data set (Metgenomic analysis of...
GATGCTGTTTCGGTGGGGCGTGTTGCGGCGCTTATCTTGGGTATTGACACTTTATCGGTGCGAGATGATTCACGTTTTACCTGGCTGACGGGACGTAAAACGCATTTGTGGTGGGGTGTTGCTGTGGCCGGGACCCATGTACATGAGGGTTGCGCTACGCTCACCCAGATCAATGGGGGTGAAGGTAATGCCGTCACCGCTATTGGCGACCAGGCGGTTGGGGACAATAATGTTGGTGGCTGCACCCTGATGGTGCGCCATTTCCGGTTCGAGCGTCTCGACGTAGGGACGCTGCGCCTCACCGTATTTACGGATTGCACGCGCGGCGCGAGGATGCGCCCAGAATTCTTCGGCACCCATTGCCGCGAAAACATCGTTACCGAAGAAACGCTCATAGTGTCCATGGGTGTTTACGACGGTGATAGGAAGGCGCGTGAGACGGCGAACCTCATCATAAATTTCGGTTGCCTGACGGGGACCTGCGCCGGTATCTACGACTAGTGCACGCTCCAGTCCGAGGACCAGTCCGGTGTTCAGTCGGTAGTTGTCGGTCGCAATGCGGTACACACCGTCTGCGAGTTCAATAGTACGAGCCATAGATACAACCCTACTGGAATTTTTAGCGGCTGAGGAGTTATTCGGGCTTCAGAGAACAGAAATTTACGGTTCGGTAACAATTCAAGGCAATGAAAGTGCATTATTTTGCGCAAACTTATCTCTAGCAACAAGAAAGTGGTGAGCCTTATCAACCTCTCCGGATTGTTTGAACAGCACATCATTACCAAAGAGCCCCTCGAAAAGCCTGGCGCGCATCCGTAGAAGCAATATTTATGCCACGATGCCACTCAACCTAGAGTCGTGCGCACGGTTAACCCGCATCTAACGCCCCTATAGGATAGAAGTATGACTTCTTCCCCTACCCCTCCCTCAGCTCAGCCTTTCCCCAGCGGTACCGGACGCTACGCCCCCTCCCCCTCGGGGGATTTGCATCTGGGCAATTTGCGTACCGCTATTTTGGCGTGGGCGATGGCTCGCCGCGGCGCCAAGCCCTTCTATCTGCGCGTGGAGGATTTGGATCGCGTGCGCCCGGGTGCTGCGGAGCGTCAGATTGCTGATTTGGCGGCGCTGGGTTTGGATTGGGATGCGAGCCCCGGCGCCCCGACAGAGCGTGTTGAGGGTAGCGAAAGCACCGAGGGCAAGGAAGCAGGTGTGCTGTACCAGAGCACGCGCCTTGCCGCCTATGAGCAGGCGGTTGCGCAGCTGCGCGAGGCAAACCTCGTCTATGAGTGCTTCTGTACCCGCCGCGAAATTCAGGAGGCGTCGAGCGCCCCGCACGGTGCGCCGGGCGCATACCCGGGCACCTGCCGTGAGCTGAGCAAAGCGCAGCGGGAGGAGCGCCGCATCCAGCGTCCACCGGCTCTGCGTCTGCGTGCCGAGTGCACGAGCTACACGGTGCAGGATGATTTTTACGGCGCCTACATCGGCCTGGTGGATGATTTTGTGCTGGTGCGCAATGACGGCACCTACGCCTATAACCTGACCTCGGTGGTGGACGATGCATTTGTGGGGGTTGAGCAGATTGTGCGCGGTGATGACCTGCTCCCTTCGGCACCTCGCCAGTCGTATTTGGCGCAGCTTTTGGGTTTGACGCAGCCGCGTTACGCTCACGTGCCGCTGGCGCTGAATGAGGAGGGTAAGCGCCTGGCGAAGCGTGACGGGGCGGTAACCCTGCCGCAGCTACGTGAGGCGGGTGTCGAGATTCCGACGATTTTGGGTTGGATTGCCGCGTCTATTCCGGTGTATAACGCTGATGGTTCCGCCCATTCTGCAGATGTTCCGGTGCCCAATGCGGCGGCGATTTTGGAGCGTTTTGACCCGGCTCGTATGGCTAATGAACCGTGGGTCGTGAGGGGTCTCTAAGCCTCTGTGACATTGTCGTGTAACAGTTCAACACTCCGAACGGCTTTTAAATTTTTCGTTTAATTCGTTTCAGATGCATACGGCTCTGATCGTTTGCGTTGCTTTTAAACTGCATCTCTTGCACCGAAGTGCCCGAAACCCTGAAATCCAGGGGTTTTTCGGGCGCTTTTTCGCACATGCTCCCACAGCACCCCACGTGTACGACCATAGGATTTACACAACAAATACATATTTATTCCATAGACTCGCGCTCTTTAGCGTCAAATAGACTTTATTTTCAGCCCCTCAAAGCCTAGACTGTATCCTATGCCACTCATAAAGTTATGGGGTAGCGCATAAATACACACAGGCGCACACTATCACCAGGAGAGAAGGAACATTATGGCCGCGAGTACATACCAGGTCATCGCGCTGGCGATTTATTTTGTTGCCATGATCGCAATCGGCCTATGGGCAAATAGCAAAAACAACAGTCTTGACGACTATGTGCTGGGCGGGCGACAGCTCTCCCCCACCGTCGCCGCTCTCTCAGCGGGCGCCTCCGATATGTCCGGTTGGCTCCTCATGGGTCTGCCCGGTGCCGTCTACCTCAGCGGTCTCTCCCAGGCGTGGCTCGCCGTCGGTCTGACCATCGGCGCATGGTGCAACTGGAAGTTCGTGGCACCCCGACTGCGTAGCTACACCGAAGTAGCAGGCGACGCCGTGACCGTCCCCGTCTTCCTGAGCAACCGCCTCCATGACACCAAGCGCGTACTGCGCATCGTCTCCGGTGTCGTGATTCTGGTGTTCTTCACCTTCTACGTCTCCTCCGGCATGGTGTCCGGCGGTCTGTTCTTCAAGTCCTCCTTCGGACAGGAATACCACACCGGTATGCTCCTGCTGGCAGGTATCACCGTGTTCTACACCTTCTTCGGCGGCTTCATGGGCGCATCCTACACCGACATGGTTCAGGGCCTGCTCATGCTCGCAGCACTCATTGCCGTTCCGGTCGTCACTATTATTAACCTCGGCGGCGTGGGCCCCGTGGTTGAGTCCATCAGCCAGGTACGCCCCGACGCGCTGAGCATCTTCGCAGGCACCACCTTCGCCGGTATCGTTTCATCCCTCGCATGGGGTTTGGGCTAATTCGGTCAGCCGCACATTATCGTGCGATTCATGGCAATGCGCACCCCCGCGGATGCTAAGTCCGGCCGCCGCATCGGCATCAGCTGGATGGTTCTGACCGTGTTCGGTGCACTGAGCGGCGCGTTCATGGGTATCGCATACTTTGCACGCCACCCCGAGGCGTCCCTCACCAACCCGGAAACCGCTGAGTCGGTCTTCCTGGACCTCTCCCAGATTCTGTTCCACCCCCTCGTTGCGGGCCTGATTCTGGCTGCGGTTCTGGCGGCAATTATGTCCACCCTCTCCTCGCAGCTGATCGTGTGCTCCTCCGCTCTGGTGGAGGACCTCTACGGCATCTTCTCCTCGAAGAAGCTCAGCGCATCCAAGTCCCTGTGGCTCGGCCGTGCAGGCGTGGCAATCGTGGCGCTGGTCGCCGGTGCCCTGGCATGGAACCCCAACAGCTCCATTCTGCAGCTGGTCGCATTCGCTTGGGCTGGCTTCGGTTCGGCATTCGGCCCGACCGTTCTGCTCTCCCTCTACTGGCGTAAGCTGACCACCCAGGGTGCACTCGCCTCCATGATTACCGGTGCCGTTGTGGCATTCGCGTGGGGCCAGAGCCCGATGAAGTCCGTGCTCTACGAAATGGTTCCCGGCTTCGCTTCGGCAATGCTGGTCGCAATCATCGTCTCCCTGGTCACCTACAAGAAGAACCCGGTCATTGACGAAGAGTTCGACCGCGCGGTAGAGCTCGCAAAGGTCAAGTAGCCTACACATAACGAAAGCAGGGTAAGGATTCTTGCCCAGCGTCTAAGGCCCGGGCCGCACACACGCGGTCCGGGCCTTCTTCTATGCCCGACAACCTGATTCGCTATGCTTGGCAACCTGATTCGCTACGCTCGGCAACCTGGTTCGCAGCCTCAGACGACGCCCGGGCAACGTAGAATAGGGTCTATGACTGCACAACTTCCCGAAAAGGTCTCCGACATCTTCAACCCCGCCGACTGGCGTGTCGTCGAAGGCTTCGAAGACTTCACTGACATCACCTACCACCGCCAGGTTGAGCGCGACGAAAACGGCGAAATCCTACGCGATCTGCCCACCGTGCGCATCGCATTCGACCGCCCCGAGGTCCGCAACGCATTCCGCCCGCACACCGTGGACGAACTCTACCGCGCCCTCGACCACGCCCGCATGACCTCCAACGTAGGCACCGTACTGCTCACCGGCAACGGCCCCTCCGCCAAGGACGGCGGCTGGGCATTCTGCTCCGGCGGCGACCAGCGCATCCGCGGCCGCGACGGCTACCACTACGCCAGCGGCGACACCGCAGAAAGCATCGACCCGGCACGCGCAGGCCGACTGCACATCCTGGAAGTGCAGCGCCTCATCCGCACCATGCCCAAGGTCGTTATCGCCCTCGTCTCCGGCTGGGCTGCAGGCGGCGGCCACTCCCTGCACGTGGTAGCTGACCTGACCATCGCCTCCGAAGAGTACGGCAAGTTCAAGCAGACCGACGCAACCGTCGGCTCCTTCGACGCAGGCTACGGTTCGGCGCTACTCGCACGCCGGGTGGGTCAGAAGTTTGCCCGCGAAATCTTCTTCCTCGCCAAGGAATACGACGCACAGCGCATGTACGAAATGGGAGCAGTCAACGACGTAGTCCCCCACGCAGAGCTCGAGAACAAGGGCCTGGAATACGCGGCGCACATTGCCCGCCAGTCCCCGCAGGCAATCCGCATGCTCAAGTATGCCTTCAACCTGCCCGACGACGGCATGCTCGGCCAGCAGGTCTTCGCCGGTGAGGCAACCCGCATGGCATACATGACCGACGAGGCCGTGGAGGGTCGCGACGCGTTCTTGCAGAAGCGTGACCCGGACTGGTCCAACTACCCCTACTACTTCTAAGAGATAGCCCTTCTACAGAAGTAGTTTCAGATGCATAGGCTCGGAGCCAGATTCAACCCTGAGAACCTCAGCTAAGAATCCGGCTCCGGCGCATTTGATGCCGCACCGGCATATGACACCGGCGCATGACAGCACGCAGCCGCGACAAACAGCCGCTAAGGATTTAGCCATGATGAACACCCCCGTACCCGGGCTCGCGCCCTCCCCCGCCCCGCAGGAGGCTGCCCTGCACCCGCAGGCGGTACAGGTGCGCGCCGATCAGCCCGCCGACCCTCACGCCATGCTGAGTGCCTTTGAGCAGCTGCTGGACGGGTACGCGGCGGATGCCGATGCGGCTGCGGAGCCTATTGCCCTGGTGGTGGGCACCTCCGGATCCACCGGAACCCCCAAACGCACCGCACTGACCGCGCGAGCTCTTGCCGCCAGTGCTTCAGCCACCGAGCGCTTCTTCGGCTCAAACTCCGATGCAGCATCGCAGTGGCTCCTGGCCCTTCCGGCGCACTATATTGCCGGCGCGCAGGTGCTCGCCCGCTCCGTACTCGCCGGTACCGCCCCGGTCATTGCCCGCTCCGTCATTGAGCCCGTGCATTTTAGCCCCGAAGTTTTCCTGCAGGCGGTTGAGCGCATGAGCTCGGCACGCCGGTTTATCTCCCTGGTACCCACCCAGCTCCATAAACTGCTCGAAAGCGCGGACGCCGATCCGCACCTGGGCGCTGAAATTCACGAGGCGCTCGGCTCCTTCACCGGCATCCTGCTTGGAGGCGCCCCCGCCAGCGCCGACCTGCTCACCGCCGCCACCGCCCTGGGGCTGAACACGGTGACCACCTACGGTAGCGCCGAAACCGCTGGCGGATGCGTCTACTCCGGCTCCGTACTGCCCGGCGTGCGGGTGGAGCTCGTCCCCGAAGAAGGTATGCCCGCCGTGCCGGATACCGGTGGGAAACCCGCACAGGTGGGCCGTATTTGGATCAGCGGCGCGCACCTCGCCAGCGGCTACATTGGCGACGCCGCCCGCACCGCCGAGCACTTCTTCACCGCCGCCGACGGCGCCCGCTGGTACCGTACCGACGACTACGGCTTGCTCAGCCCTGCAGCAGCTCCCAACAGCAACAAGAACTGTAGTGAGCAGCGCCTGCAGGTGCTCGGCCGTAGCGACGACGTACTCATCAGCGGAGGCGTAAAAATCTCCGCCCGCGCCGTAGCGACCGTCCTCGAAGAGCACCCCTCCGTACGCGAAGCCTGCGTAGTCGGCCTACCCGATGCCCGCTGGGGCACAGCCATCGCCGCCGCGGTCACGCTCGTACCTTCTGCCGGTGCCGCGGCTACATCTACCGAGAATCGCCCCGCCCTGAACGAAGAACTCTGCGCCCTACTGCGTGCCCGCTGTGCCGAAAAGCTCGGCGCCCCCGCCGCCCCCAAGCAGCTGAGCATCCTGCCGGATTTCCCGCTCACCAGCACCGGCAAGCCGGACCGCGCAGAAATATACAGTATCCTGGACAGAGACTACCGTCAGGGCTAAAGCAAGCTCATCCGCGGGTTTTCACCCCGCACACGCACCCGCCCGCATGCCCTGACCGTCACCGTCACAACCCGTCTCCTCCCAAAACCCCCGCATCCTACGCACATAGACCCGGAAGGAACCCCCGTGGCAACTGCCGCCCAATGGATTGAAGGCGCTCGCCTGCGCACCCTGCCGCTCGCCGTCGCCCCCATTATTGCCGGCTCAGCTGCCTCCTACGAGGTCAACGAGTTCAAGCCGCTCTACGCGTTCTTGGCGTTCCTCGTCGCGTTCTTCCTGCAGGTCGGCGTGAACTACGCCAACGACTACTCCGACGGCATCAAAGGCACCGACGAAGACCGCGTGGGTCCGCTACGCCTCGTCGGTTCCGGCGTGGCAAGCCCCCGCTCCGTCAAGTACGCCGCCTTCGCCTGCTTCGGTCTAGCGATGCTTGCCGGTCTTGCCCTGGTGGCTCTGGCGAACCAGTGGTGGTTCCTGGCGATTGGCGCCTCCAGCGTCTTCGCGGCGTGGGGCTACACCGGAGGCAAGCACCCCTACGGCTACATGGGTCTGGGAGACGTGTTCGTCTTCGTTTACTTTGGTCTGGTTGCTACCCTGGGCACCCTCTATACGCAGGCGCATACCCTGACCCTGCTCGGCTGGGTTGGCGCTATCGGCATTGGTCTGATTTCCTGTGCGCTGCTCATGGCGAATAACGTGCGTGACATTCCCACCGATATTGAGGCGGGCAAGCTGACCATGGCGGTCCGCCTGGGCGAACGCTGGTCGCGCATCACCTACATCGTGGAGATGGCGCTGGCACTGGGCCTGGGCGTGCTCCTGCTCGACGAGAACCCCTGGTTCCTGCTGATCTTCCTGCTGGTCGGCCCGACCATCCACTCCTGCGTGACCGTGTGGACGCGCGGCGGCCGCGACCTGATTCCCGTGCTCAAGCAGGCGGGTATTGTGGCGCTCGTATACTCCGTGATCCTTGCCCTCGCCGTGTGGCTGGGCTCGCTGGATATTATTAGCCACGAGGTTCAGGTGTTCACCGGCTACTAAGCCGACGTACGAATCTGCGCCGGATTGCCGCGCCATTACGCCGTTGGCGGGCACCCGGTTCATAGTTCCGCAATAACGCGGCGGTATGTCATAGTAGTGCTTATGATTCGAGCCATGCTGATTATTGGCGGCGCCGCCCTCATCGTGGGGCTGACCCTCTACACCCTCTTGGACGCCGTCCGCACCCCCGCACACGAGGCGCGAACCCTGCCCAAGTGGCTGTGGGTTCTCGTCACCCTACTCTTCCCCGTGGTGGGCCCGCTCATGTGGCTTATCCTGGGCCGCCCCAAGGCACAGCCCGCAGCAGGCACTCCTCGCCCCGGCTTCGGTCAGCGACGCAGCACCCCGGCGCCCTCGGTGTCTTCCCCCGACGACGATGAAGAGTACCTGCGCTGGCTCAAAGCAAAAGCAGAACGCGAACGCCGCAGCCGCGAAGCAGAATCCCAGAACAAACAAGACCCCGAGGACAACACTCCTGGTCAAAGCAGCGGGCAGAACTAGTCAGAACAGCTAGGCTCGCACCCCCTCAAGGTTTACAGCAAGAGGCTGTGAGCGCATCCGCAACGGATGGGCTCACAGCCTCTTACTATGCTCAAAAACAGCTTCAGGAACTAGCTACCGGATGTTTTAGCTACCGGGCAGCTGAATCACGCCACCGTACAGCGGCGCAGCAGGCTCCGAATACCCCACAAAATGCGGCATCTCATGCTCAAAATCAGTGGTGCTAAACGCCAGAGTCGTAATCGACGCCAGGTTGCACTCACGGGCGCGCGGGTCATGCTGCAGCATGCGGCCCTCAACGCCCAGGCGAGTAATCCAAATCGGCAGCTGGTGCGACACAATAATCGCCTCCGCACCCTCGCCGCCGCGCTCGTAGGCAGTACGCGCCGCATCCTGAACAGCCGCAGCCATACGGCGAATCTGATCCAGGTACGACTCACCCCAGGAGGGGCGCGCCGGGTTGTACAGCTTCGTCCAGTGACGCGGATTCTGCAGCAGCTCCTGTGCGTTCACGTGCAGACCCTCAAAGTAGTTATCCGCCTCAATGACGCGCTCATCCGGCTGCGCAGTCAGGCCCAGCAACTCCTCAACCGGAGCGGCAGACTCACGGGTACGCTGCAACGGCGAGCAGACCAGATGCACGAAACGGGCGCCGCGCTCAGCACGAGCCGCGAACTCCTCAGCGCTCAGACGCACCATCTGCTGGCCCTTATCGGACAGACGGTAACCGGGCAGACGGCCGTACACGATACGCTCGGGGTTGTGCACCTCGCCGTGACGCATGAGGTGAACTTTAATGGTGGAAGTTTCAGTCATAATCCCAGTCTCTCAGATAGCGCGCCGCACCCCAAACAGGTGACCCGCACATACCCTCTACAAATACAAAACCTGGCGTACAAAACCCAGCCCGCGAAAACTGTAGCAAGGCAAAAACCCCGCCTCTCCATACGGAGGGCGGGGCGAAAGAAGTCTATTTACTTCTTGTTGCGGCGCTGGTGGCGGGTCTTACGAAGCAGCTTGCGGTGCTTCTTCTTGGACATACGCTTGCGGCGCTTCTTGATAACGGAACCCATAGGATTTCCTCACTTTACTCGTACCCGGCCGAGCCATTCGACTCGGTAGCTACCCGGGGATATTTATACCGGTATAACCGATCCAAAACGCATTTTAGGCACAGAAATACCCTTGCGTTTTAGAGCGCTACCTACCTAGAGTACTAGGTTTACCCCCATTTTCACCATTCGAGAGCGGCTTTTCAGGAGTTTTTCCCTGAATTTCCGCTTTTCCCGCGGGTATATCGAGGATATCTCGGGGCGAAAACGGGGGTTCGGTAGCCCTAACGGCGCTTCTTCTTCGACTTCTTCGAGCCCTTAGCGCGGCCATGAGACAGCACCGAGCCGGAAGAAGCTACAGCGCCCTCAGCAGTGCTCTCCTCAGCCGAGGAGGCAGCCTCTACCGATTCCTGCGCGGGATCAGAAGCCTCAACGGGTTCTTCAACCGGCTCTTCCACCGAAACCTCTTCAACGGCGCTTTCCTCAGCTGCCTCTTCTTCAGCCGCCGCGTGCAGTGCCTTCAGACGCTCAGCACGCTCAGCCTCGGCACGAGCCAGCGCCTCCGCATCAATGACGGGCTGGGGTTCAGGCTGGGGCTCGGACTTCGTTTCAGCCTTCAGAGCCTGCTCCTTCACTGCCTGATCCTTCTCAGCGCTCTCCTGCGCTTCGTCATGCTCAGGCTCGTACACATCCACGCCAAAGAAACGCTTCATCTTCGAGAAGATGCCGCCGCGCTCCTGCACCGGCTCATCATGCGGAAGCTTCTCGTAGGTATCGTGGATGGTCGCAGCCGCTTCAAGACGGGTAGGCTCAGCAGGCTCAGTAGCGGGCGCCTCCTGGCGCGCAGGGGCACGCAGAACCTTCTCAGCCGGCTCAGTCTCCGCAGGAGCCGCAGCAGCCACAACAGCCGCAGGACGCGCGGTACGGGCAGGCGCAGTCAGCACCTTAGTGCGATCCACCGGCTTAATGATGGTCGCACGCACCGGAGAAATAATCTGACCGCTACGACGACGCGGAGCCGCCGTAGAAGCACGCAGAACCTTCGCGGGACCCTCAGCCTCTTCCTGCGCGTAAGCGTCAGGGACGCTCGGCAACTGACCGCTGGGAGTCTGGGAGCTGAGAGTCTGCGAGCTGAGGGGCTGGGAAGCGAGAGTCTGGGAACTAGCCGCTACAGAAGCAACCGGTGCCGCAGAAACAGCCGGGGTAACCTGCGATACCGAGGTGCTACGGCGCGGGGTGCCGAAGCTCAGCGGCACATCGGGGCTCACCGAATGAGCGGTAGGCTGCGCGGGAGCAGCAGGAGGTGCGGGCTGAGCAACAGCGGGAATGGAACGTTCTACCTTGTCAGAGCCAGAAGCGTTAGAGCTAGAAAGAACCTCGGCAGGCTCATCAACCCGCTCCACAGGAGTCTCAGCAGCAGTCTCCTCAATGTAGACAATATCGCCCTCAGGCACCGTGTACTCCACGACAGAAGACGGAGCAGAAGCCTGAACAGGCTCAGCCGCAGGCTCCACAGAAGCGGGTGCCGCAACGGGTGCATCTGCGGCGGGCAGAGCCTCCGCATCAGCGAAAGACGGGTCATCCTGCATCAAATCGTCAAAGTCATCAGCGGCAAACTCATCCACATCAACCGGCGCAAACTCAGAAGCAATCGGCTCGCCCGGCAGACCGTTCGCCGAGGTCGCCTCCTGCTCCAGGTCAATACCGGCATCGGAATACATGCCGCGCAGCTGACCAATCACCATGGCACGCGCAGTCGCAGCGTCGCCAGCCTTCAGCGCCTCCGCAATAGCGCGGCTCTCAGCACGCAGACGCTCCACAGCGCTACTCCACAGCGGCATACGACCCACCAGCGACAGCATCGACTCAAAGCTAGGCTGACGCACCGACGCGAGCAGACCCACCAGCAACTCATTACCACCGCAACGCATCACCTGGTGGTGGAACGTCAACAGAAGCTCCAGGAAGTCACGAATCGACAGGTCGAAATCTTCCATCTGCTCCAGGACCTCGTCCATCTCCGCGAAGGAGACGGTCTTCGGGTCAATACGCGCAATCGCCCAGCTTTCCAGCAGAATACGGGTCTGCACCAAGTCACGAGTCGGGTAACGCGAACTGGACATGTGCAGGCGCAGAGCGGCACTCGCGGCAGCGGCAGGCTCATCACTCAGGTGTACCAGCATTTCCTTGCCGCGGCCGTTGTACAGTTGCACCAGATCCATATCTTCCAGGGTGCGTAGAGCCTCGCGGGTGCGGGAACGACTCACACCAATAGCGCGCGCAATTTCGCTATCGCTGGGCAGGTCCTGGCCCAGCTGAATATTGCCCTCGAACAGTTCGTTCTCGAGCCAGCGCAGAATTTTACGATGAATAGCCACGTGAATGCGTCTTTCGGTCAAAAAGTGAGTGAGAGTGTGTGTTTTATACAGAGTTGTGCCGGAAGTAATCGGCAGGGCAGACCCTAGCCGCCTGTTTTAGCGGCGGCGGCCACGCAGGAAGCCGAAGAGACCACCGCGATGGGTGTCCTTCGCCTCGGTGCTGGTCGTCTCAGTGCTGGGGCGGTACACCGAATCGTAGGCGGGCATGGTCTGATACTCAGCCTCTTCAGAGGAGGGCTCAGACTTGCTTTCAGCCTTGTCAGACTCTTCTACAGCGGCCTTCTCGGGGGCAGATTCTTCAACTGCAGGCTTCTCAGCAACTACGGTTTCTTCAACCGAGGGCTTCTCCTCAGCCTTTTCTGCAAGCTGTTCGTTGACAGTCTTCTCAGCCACCGCAGGCTCCTCGGCAGCAGGAGCTTCGGGGATCACAGCGATAGGCTGAATCGAACCACCCACAACCACAGCCGGGTCAATACCGTAAGACACCGCAGCCGCAGGCTGAGCGATTACCACCGGCTTATCCTCTACGACAGGCTTCGCCTCAGTGGTCTTGGTGGTCTCAGCGGGCTTCACCTCAGCGGATGCCGCCGGGGTAGCGGGCTGAGCGGGGGTTGCCAACGCCGCGGGGGTCACCCCAGCATCGTAACCGTACGATGCGGGAGTGAAGGGGCGCATCGGGGTGCTGTCCACTGCCTCTTCCTGCGAAGTGGGCTCAGCAGCGCTCTTCTCGATAGTCGATTCGGAGGCGGCACTTTCAGCAGCCTGCTCCGCCGGGCGCGAGTAAATACGTGCGCTCGGGGTCAGGTACTGGGCGCGGGCGCGCTGAATGCGAGCCTGCTCGATTTCCTCAGCGGAGGGAGCCTCAATGGTAAGAGCATCAACGGTAAGAGCCTCAGAGTCGGTCGCCTCGGTCTTTTCAGCGGTTGCGCTCTTCTCGGATGCAGCAGGCGCAGTTACAGCCGGTGCCGCTACAGCAGGTGCAAGCTTCTGAGCGGGCTCTTCGACTGCAGGCTTCTGGGCGCTCTTCTCAGAGGCCTTCTCGACCGGCTTCTGCCCAGCCTTCTCGACTGTATTCTCAGCTGCCATCTTTTCAGCCGTCGCCTTATCCGAGGCAGATGCAGTCACGCCACCGGGTAGTGCCACGGGTACGTGCGCCTCATTGGACTGGCGCGCAATCTGAACGGTCTCGTTAATCCACTCGGTCACGGTGGCGAATACATCCGGGTTCAGGGAGTAGAGGCGACGTTGCCCCTCCACGGTCACGGAGACCACGTCTGCATCGCGAAGTACTTTCAGGTGCTTTGAGATGGTCGGCTGGCTCATGCCCAGCTTTTCGACCACTGCACCCACAGTGTGGGTTTGCTCGGCGAGAATACGCACAATTCGGCGGCGAGTCGGATCCGCGATGACAGAAAAAACATCAGAATGCATATAGCGATTATGACATATAAAGTGGCGCCTCAAGCTTAGAATGAGGGTGATGCAGAAATTACCTTCAAAAATTCTGAAAGAAGCCTGAGCACTAGCTCAAAATGCAGGATTGAAGGGGATAAAAGCATGAAGTGTCCGTCACATTGTAAGGGTACATATCTGTATCTCTTCTTGGGCATATGCTGATATTTCAACCCACCACAGTATA
>ERZ1699226.139-NODE-144-length-12347-cov-3.346236_pt1 | contig 12347 bp, 8 predicted proteins | sample MGYA00581547_ERZ1699226 | MGnify/ENA primary metagenome ERZ1699226 (study PRJEB42319, sample SAMD00040328) | human oral metagenome | material: saliva | host: Homo sapiens | study: EMG produced TPA metagenomics assembly of PRJDB4115 data set (Metgenomic analysis of...
GCCTTAGTCGATGTAGAAGAAAATGGTCTTACTAATCTCCAATTTCGGAAGATTGCCTATAATTATGAGGCAGAGTTGCAGTTAGCCAAAGACAAACAGTTGCCTTATATCGAGCTTTATCAAGAATTACGAAGAAATGACAATTATCCAGGTCATAACAAGGACTTGTTAGAGACTTTGAATAAACAGTATGGCTATGCTAAGGATGTCAAGGAATATTTTGATTTGAAGTAGATTTATGAAAGAAATTTTGTCAGGTAGCTTTACTAGGTTTTAGAAAACAAAAAGAAAACACCAGAAAAAATGATTTCTGGTGTTTTTGAATACATTTTGGCAAAAATGAGATATTTTTCAAATGCTTACAGTTGTTAGTTTGATATTAATCCTTTTTCTCTGTAGCTACGCCATTTTCGTCAATAATATAGGTTTTTCCATCTTTTTCAAGCGTAGTGTTAGTGGTAATTGGAGAACCTTTTGAGTATGGACTAACTGATATCGGCATTTCAAAATGATAAAGTTTACCATCAAACTCTGCCCATTCGCCACTAAAAGGAGTAGTCATATAAATTTCAGGGTTGAAATAATAAAGCCTATTATCTTCTAACCGAATGACACCTGTTTTTACAACTCCATTTTCATCAGAGATACAGAAACCATTCCAAGAGGTCGAGGTGTCTGTAGCTGTATTCCTTAGAAGTCGTCCTTTAGGGCCAAGAAGATAGGGCTTTTCATTGATAGTATGTATATATGTTCGATCTTCAGCTCCCCATGGTGGGCTAATATAGTAGGTTTCATTATTGTGATTAACCCACCCGAACTTTAGATGACCGTCCTTATCAGCATAATAGTATTTGTAGTTGCCGTCAATATCATCAGAAAGCATACTACCGTCTTTTTTGAAGAAATAATCGAAATCTCCTATCTTGTATGTATCATTTCGAACTTGGTAGCCATCTTCTTTAAAATAAACACGTTTACCGTCAATAGTTGCCCAACCAAATATCTGGCTTCCATCCTCGCCAAAATAAGTATATTTTTTAGAAAAGTAATCGCCTGTTTCATGGAATTTATTTACGAACATAGCACCAGTATCGTTATCGAAGAAATAGTACTTTCCATCAAGCAGAAGTCGTTTTCCTTTGGCTTGTTTTCCAGTTGGATCAAAGTAGTATTTTTGATGATTAATAATTTGAAGTCCAGTGGCTAACTGTCCATTTTCTTTAATATAAGCCCAATCACCATCTTTATCTTGAATAAATTGTCCAGGTTTGTTCATCGTTACATAACCATTTTGGTCAATGACATAACGAATACCATTAAGTTCAAGTGTTCGGTTAGTCCACATAGCTCCGCTGTCTCTATCGAAATAATGTGTTTGACCGTCAATTTCGACAAGTCGTCCCTTAGCTTGTTTGCCCTCTTTATCAAAGTATAGAGTGACATTATCTATTGAATGGAGTCCGGTGACAGCTTTTCCCTCGTTATCAAAGTAGTACCAATCCCATGCATCATCGTGTTCGAAACGATTTGTTAGTTTAGTTTCGGTCGCTACTCCTTTATCATCAATGAGGTAGGCTTTTTTATTGTAAACTAAGGTCTTGGAAACTGTAAGAGGGGAAGTTTCGGAAAGCGAACTTGTTCTATTGAAAGCATAGAATTTATTGTCACTTTGAATTACAGTTTCTTCAATCTTAGTTAAATCTGTGTTTTCTGGAAGTAGATGTCCGATGTAAAAATCATTGTTTTCATCAAGATAGTATAGATTACCAAAATCATCACCAATAATACGTTTAATCTTATCGGTCTTTGTTCGTACTCCGTGGTCAATAATGTCTACTTCTTCCCTGACGGTATGGGTATAACTTCTTCCACCATTCTTGTAAGTTCTGTTTATGCTAGGCTCTAAGTGGTATAGCTTATCATCAATCGTTTTCCAAGTAGGTGTTGTAACTGTAACCATTTGGGGGATATATCTTTCATGGTAAATATCTCCTTTATTTTCAAAATAATAGAGTTTACCATTATTTGCAGTGCTAACACCAGTAAGTAAAACCCCATCCTTATCTGTACCTACGATGCCAGAGTAGTATGCATCATAATCCAGATTCTGACGTACGAGTAAAGGTCCGAGATAGTTTTTCAGAAGTTTGCCTTCAAAATAGTAATAGTCCTTGCCTCCTTTTGTGACTATACCAGTGACTGCTGAACCAGAATTTGAAAAATAGTAGTCATCACCATTAATATGATGTTCTCCGGTTAATACTTGGCCCAATTTGTTGGAGCGATAGCTAGTATTTAAAGTTCCAACAAAGACACGTAATGTATGAATATAAAAGGCATCTTTTACCAATTTTCCATGATTATCAAAGAGGTAGTCTTGTCCTTTGAAGGTAGTAAGAGCATTTTCAACTCGACCAGTATGATCAAAATAATAAAGTTGATCGCCAACTCGATGCCATCCATAGTAACGTCGACCATCAGAACCATAATAGATGTTATACGTTTTTGCAAATGGTTCCCATCTTCTGATTTCAATAGACCAAGTATGCCAATAGTTGGTTTTTACAGCACCTGAATAGTGACTAAAATAGTAATGGAAGCCGTCTATGATTCTTTCGCCATCTTTCGCTTGACGACCTTCTTCATCAAAGTAAAGAGTTACTCCATCTACATTTTGCCATCCTCTTAGTTTCTCTCCTGTTGCGGTGTAATAATACCAGTTGCCTGAGGAATCTTCTTGGAAATGGCCACCAGAAACAAGTGGACGTTGAGGAAGTTTCTGTTCAGTTTCAATCAAAAGTCCATTAGCTTCTGCGTGGTAAGTTTTTCCATTAATAGTGATGTCGGTATTTATAACCTTATGACCACTATCCTTATCAAAGTAATAGGGTTCGATACCTATTGTAACGATTTCACCCTTGGCCTGAACACCGTCTGGGTAGAAATACATGTCGAAGCCATCTATAGTCTGTTCGCCTGTTAGAAGTTTCCCTTCTTTATCACTATAGTACCAGTTGCCGTCGTCATCCGACCAAAAACGGTCACGAACCAATTGGCCAGTATCTTTTTGAAAATAATAGGAATTTCCATCTAGGACGACAAAGGCATCTTTAGCTTGGACACCATTAGGGTAAAAGTAGAGTGTAATATTGTCAATAACTTGGCTGCCAGTAAGTGCTTTCCCGTCGTGGCCTAAATAGTACCAATTTCCATTCTTATCAGATGCAAAAGCATTACGGGTGAGTTGTCCACTATCTTTCTCAAAGTGATATGTTGATCCATTAACGTGACGAGTGTCTCCTTTGACTTGCTTACCATCGGCATCGAAGTAGACAGCCACATTATCAATATTTTGCATACCAGTAAGTGCTTTCCCATCCTTAATATAGTACCAGTTGCCCTGATCATCGCTAGTGTAATGACCGCCGGATATTACGGGTCTTTCTTCTACTTCATGGGCTGTATTTGTTTCAGAATGTGATGTTTCAGAGCTTACGACTTCACTGCTAGTAACAGTAGAGACTTCCGAACGAAGAGCTTGTTGAGAGTTAATTTCAGAAGTACTTGTTTCTGGAACAGTTGCTTCAGTGGTACTTAGGTCAGATTCAGTAGAAGTAGTTTCAGTGATGTTTTCTCTTGTATTGGGGGCGTCGAAAGATTTGTTTTCTTCTGGTTTAGTAATAACTTCATTAGTTGACGAGCTTACGACATCAATTGCGTTTTCTTGGATGCTGTTTTCAACAGTTGGTTCTGAGGTGGGGTGAGTCTGTTCAGCTGCGGACACATAGCCCAAGCTTGCAAAACTAAGTCCTAGAGCTAGACCAGTTACTGCAATGGTTACCCATTGCTTTTTTACTTTGTGAAGTTTAAAGTATACTTTCTTTTCCATGATAATGCTCCTTTCATAAAACTAAATAATAGTAGCAAGGATATGGTTAACTCATGAGTAAAATTAAGTTAGTATTATGGTTCTATTACTTACATATCAAGTTTATCATCACATTTTAATAAAATCAAAGAATTGTGTAAGCGTTTTTATTTTTTGTATAAACTCTTTCCAACTCTACTCTAAACAAAACTGATAGTATATGAATGATGAACTTTCATTAAAGAGTGTTAATGATGTATTTGCTTTAAGTTAGCAGCGGATAGATCCTTGAGTAGGGTATTTTTGATATTCATAATATGCTATTCACTGATTTTAGAACGCCACCAAAAAAAGCCACTGGCATACAATACCAATGGCTTTTAACAATTTATTTCTTCTTCCCTAGTACAAAATAGTGGCTAGGGATTTGTTGTGTCAAACTGACGGCGATGGCGATGGTAAATGAGGCCAGAAAACAAGCCCGTAGGAAGCTGAGTCCTAGGTCTGAATTTCCAATCAAGAGGAAGTAGACCGCACGGTAGAAGCTCATCCCTGGGATGAGTGGGAACATGCTTGAGGCTAGGAAGACTGTAGCTGGACATCTACGGTAGTGGGCCAAAAAGCGTGAGGTGATAGTGACTAATAGGGCTGGGAAGAGGATGGCGAGGACCTCGTGATGGGTATTGTTCCAAATCAAGAGGTAGAGGAGCCATGAGCCGGCACCTAGGGTCCCAAGGTCTAAGAAGTATTTCTTAGGCACTCGGTAAAGCACGGAGAAGGCTGCTGTCCCTAGTCCTGCCATGAAGGTCTGAATCAAGACCCCCAGCCATGAGGTTGACGGTGTTGAGAACATGCCTGATAACTGTTCCGCAAAGGGAAGAATGGAAATCATGGCAAGAACACCGACAGAGATAGACAGGCAGGTGGAGACCCCTGACAGCATCAGGGCCAGACCACTGTAGTAGTTGTTCTGGGTGAACTCTCGAATGGCATTTACAAAGTAGGCCCCAGGAATCAAAATCATTAGGGTTCCTAGAATAATCACGCTGCGATGTTGCCCGATACCCAAATAATAGAGAATATTAGCTGATAAAGCGGCAATGGCACTAGAGAGGATAATCTGCAAGAAACTGGTATGAATAAAACGGGAAAAGAGTTGCATGCCAATCCCTACAAAAACTCCCGATATAGCCGCAGCAGTTCCATCAATCCAGCTACTTCCAAGGGCTAGCGAGAAGCTCCCTGCACCAATGACACAGGCTATAATATCCTCTAAAGGACGATAGAAAGTCTTCTGCTCAATGGTTTTCAGCTTTTGGAAAATGCTAGATACAGGCTGATTTGGCTGTTCTGCCAGTTCTCGAGACAGGCGGTTTACTTCCTCTAGTTTACCTAGATGGATAGACGGGACTGAGGTAGCTAGGACACGAGACTCTTTAAGACCTGAGCGGTTGAGTCCAGAAATCATGACTCCTCGATTGACCACATAAGTGGAGAAGTCTCTGATACCAAGAGACTTGGCCATGTGTCCCATGGTGTCCTCGATACGGTAAATCTCAGCACCGCTCTCCATAAGGACACGGCCTGCCTGAAGGACGGCATCCATTTCATTTTTGGTTTCTATTTCTGTCTCTCTTGGAAAATCGATGGTCATTTGAACCTCCTTATCGCTTAATTCGTCATTCCATTATAAGGCTTGAATGGTGGTTTTTCAATAGCTTTGGCGACTAAAATGCGTCTTTTTATGAGATTTTTCTTCTACTTAATAATATATTTTGGGAAAATGACGGCCTTCCCTTTTAACTTGCCATTGATTGAGGCAAATGCTACAATTGAATCATAAAATGTATGCGTTTTCATAACCTTGCTTTCCCTCTATTTAAATTGACTGAAAACCTTTATTTATAAGGAAGATTTGATTTGAGATGGAAGTAAATTGAAGTGCAAATAGATGATACTTTTGAGAGGGAGGAAATTCCATGAAAAAAATTATCAATAATCCTGAAAATGTTGTCACTGAGATGTTAGATGGCTTGGCTTATGTACATAATGATTTGGTGCATCGTGTTGACGGCTTTGACATCATTGTAAGAAATGAGCAGGCTGCTGGTCAAGTTGGTCTCATTTCTGGTGGCGGAAGTGGTCATGAGCCAGCTCACGCTGGTTTTGTAGGTGATGGTATGCTTTCAGCAGCCATCGCAGGTGCAGTATTTACGTCACCAACGCCTGATCAAATTTTGGAAGCTATCAAGGAAGCAGATCAAGGGGCTGGTGTCTTCATGGTTGTTAAAAATTATTCTGGGGACATCATGAATTTAGAGATGGCTCAAGAATTGGCTGAAATGGAAGGTATCGAGGTTGCCAGTGTCGTTGTGGACGACGATATTGCTGTGGAAAATAGCCTCTATACACAAGGTCGTCGTGGGGTTGCAGGTACTATTTTCGTTCACAAAATCCTAGGTCATGCGGCTCGTGAAGGTAAGTCTCTGGCTGAAATCAAAGACTTGGCTGACAAGATCGTTCCTAACATCCACACCATTGGTTTGGCCCTTAGCGGTGCGACAGTTCCTGAGGTCGGCAAGCCTGGTTTTGTCCTAGCAGAGGATGAAATAGAGTACGGTATTGGTATCCATGGTGAACCAGGCTATCGCAAGGAGTCTATGCAACCTTCTCGACAGTTAGCTGAAGAATTAACAGGGAAGCTCCTTGAAGCCTCTGGGGCTAAGTCAGGCGAACGCTATGCCCTTCTCATCAATGGTATGGGTGCTACACCTCTCATGGAGCAGTATGTCTTTGCTAACGATGTAGCAAGCATTCTTGGAGATGCCGGACTAGATGTGGCATATAAAAAATTAGGTAATTACATGACATCTATTGATATGTCAGGTCTCTCATTGACGCTCATGAAGATTGAAGATGAGGCTTGGCTTAAGGCTTTGGAGAGTCCAGTTAAGACTATTGCTTGGTAGTCTGACGTGAGAACTAGAAATTAGGTATATTATGGATAAAACAGTTGCAGTAAAATGGATGCAAGACTTTGACCAAAAAGTTGAAGCAGAAAAAGACCACTTGTCTGAATTAGACGGTCCTATTGGAGATGGTGATCATGGTGCTAACTTGGCGCGTGGTATGGCGGCAGCTATTGAGGCTATTAACACTACTGAACCAAAAAGTGCAGCAGAAGTTTTTAAGGCGGTGTCAATGGCCTTGATTAGTAAGGTTGGTGGTGCCTCAGGTCCGCTTTATGGGTCTGCCTTTATGGGCATGATGAAGGCTGAACAAGCTGGTCAAGATTTGGCAGGAGTGCTTGAGGCAGGTCTCGAGATGATTAAAAAACGTGGTCATGCACAAGTTGGTGAAAAGACCATGGTGGATGTTTGGCATCCAGTTGTTGAAGCTGTCAAACAAGGTCAATTAACCAATGACCTTATTGATCAAGCTGTTCTTTCAACCAAGGAAGTTGTGGCTACCAAGGGGCGTGCCTCTTATGTAGGTGAGCGTTCTATTGGTCACATTGATCCAGGCTCTTATTCGTCTGGTCTACTCTTCAAAGCCTTGCTAGAAGCGGAGGGCTAGGATATGCCAGAACTTGGAATTGTGATTGTGTCCCACTCTGCGGATATTGCTAAAGGTTTGGTGAGCCTGATTCGTGAAGTCGCTCCAGATATCCCTTTGACGGCTACAGGTGGTCTGGAAGATGGTGGCTTGGGATCTAGTTTTGACCATGTGCAAGTGGCTGTGGACAGTCAGCCAGCCAACCGACTCTTGGCTTTTTACGACTTGGGCAGTGCACGTATGAATTTGGAAATGCTTGAGGAATTTTCAGACAAGGAAATCCTTATTCAACAGGTACCTCTCATTGAGGGGGCTTATGCGGCTGCAGCCTTGCTTCAGGCAGGAGCGAGTGAGGTTGAAATCTTATCTCAGATTAATGAATTGACTATTCAAAAATAGAATAAAGGAAAACTATGACAAATCAAATTAAGTACAACTGGGCTAGTCTTGGAACTGGCGTTATTGCCAACGAATTGGCACAAGCTTTGGAAGCTCTTGGCGGGAAACTCTATTCCGTTGCCAATCGTACCTATGACAAGGGTGTAGCCTTCGCTGAAAAATATGGCATTGAAAAGGTTTATGAAGAGATTGACCAAGTATTTGAAGATCCTGAAGTGGATATTATCTATATCTCAACGCCTCATAATACGCATATTAATTACCTTCGCAAGGCCCTCGCAGCTGGCAAGCACGTCCTCTGTGAAAAATCTATCACTCTAAACAGTGAGGAATTGACAGAAGCTATTCAACTCGCCGAAGAAAATCATGTCAAACTGGCAGAAGCCATGACCATTTTCCATATGCCTATTTATCGGAAACTTTCTGAAATCGTGGAAAGTGGTAAGTTGGGACCTCTCAAGGTTATCCAGATGAACTTCGGTTCTTATAAAGAATATGACATGACCAACCGCTTTTTCAATCGTAATCTGGCTGGTGGAGCTTTACTTGATATCGGTGTCTATGCCCTTTCCTTTGTACGTTGGTTTATGACGTCGCAACCGACAGAGATGGTCTCACAGGTCAAGCTAGCTCCGACTGGTGTTGATGAACAAGCGGGTATTCTCCTTACCAATGCAGAAGGGGAAATGGCGACGGTGACGCTAAGTCTTCACGCCAAACAGCCTAAACGTGGCACCATCGCTTATGACAAGGGCTATATCGAACTTTATGAATACCCACGTGGACAAAAGGCGGTCATCACCTATACGGAAGATGGCTCACAAGAAGTCATCGAAGCAGGAGAAACCGCTAAAGCCCTTCAGTATGAAGTTCTGGATATGGAAGCAGCCGTTGCAGGAGAGAATGATTATACCTACCTCAATTACAGCCGAGATGTCATGGACCTTATGACACAACTCCGTAAAGACTGGGGTTTGACCTACCCAGAAGAAGAGTAGGAGTTTTGAAAACAGAGTAAAAAATTAGACTTATGTACTGACTCTAAATAGATATACTGTCAATTAAAGTGAGGGTTTAGCTCTGTATCCCATAGAACTAAGATCATTTAATTGATTCTATATAAATACATTTATATCAAAGGAGAAAGACTATGAGAAATTTTGCAAGTCCGTCACGTTACATTCAAGGTGAAAATGCCTTATTTGAAAATGCAAAAACCATTTTGGAACTAGGAAGTCATCCTGTACTATTGTGTGATTCAGTAGTTTATGACATTGTGGGTCAACGTTTCGAAGAATACCTCGTTCAAAATGGACTTACAGTTGTTCCAGTCTTCTTTAATGGTGAAGCTTCAGATAATGAAATTAATCGTGTGGTAAGTTTGGCCAAAGAAAAGGGCTGTAATTTAGTCATTGGTTTAGGTGGTGGTAAGACTATTGATAGTGCTAAAGCCATCGCAGATCTTCTTAAATCACCAGTAGTGATTGCTCCTACCATTGCATCTACAGATGCTCCGGTTTCAGCCTTGTCTGTTATCTATACGGACGAAGGTGCCTTTGAACGCTACATCTTCTATTCTAAGAACCCAGAATTAGTTTTGGTTGATAGTAAGGTTATCTCTCAAGCGCCAAAACGCTTGCTTGCTTCTGGTATCGCAGATGGCTTAGCAACTTGGGTAGAAGCTCGAGCAGTTATGCAAGCAAATGGTAAAACCATGCTAGGCAAACACCAAACACTTGCTGGTGTTGCCATTGCTGAACGCTGTGAAGAAATCCTTTTTGCAGATGGTTTACAAGCCATGGCCGCCTGTGAAGCAAAAGTTGTAACGCCTGCCCTTGAAAACATCATTGAAGCCAATACCCTTCTCAGTGGTATTGGATTTGAAAGTGGTGGCTTGGCTGCGGCTCACGCCATCCATAATGGTTTCACAGCCCTCACTGGCGATATTCACCATTTGACTCATGGTGAAAAAGTAGCTTACGGAACTCTTGTACAATTGTTCCTAGAAAATCGTCCAAAAGAAGTTTTGGATAAATACATTCGTTTCTATCAACAAATTGGCATGCCAACCACTCTTAAAGAAATGCATCTTGAAAATGCAAGTTACGAAGATCTTCTCAAGGTTGGTCAACAAGCAACAATCGAAGGAGAAACTATTCATCAAATGCCATTTGAGGTGAAAGCTTCTGATATTGCGCAAGCCATCGTTGCTGTAGATGCTTATGTTCATGGATTAGCCTAAGTAAATTTGCTCTTTTGTAGGGAAAGTGCCACCATTCCCGTATAGGAATATTATCCCCCTCAGGCACTTATCCCAACAGGATAGACAAATTGTTATAGGAAAGGGTTCAGTTCTGTATTAGATAGGACTGAGCCCTTTTTACTATTTAAAAACCAATATTTCCAAAGTCCCTCAAAGCGGTTTAAGAACTTTTGAAAACATAAAATATTTTCAAGAAATCTTGATTTAACAGTCATTTCCCTTGTGTAAGCGTTTCAAAAGGTGTATACTATAAATGAAAAGATAGGAAAAGGAGATGACTAGTGGCTAGTATTACAATAGAAGCGAGCAAGGTAGCTAGAAAGAGTCCTATTCGCGTAGACAGTAGTCTTGTGGGGACAGTTTCTGGAGTGGAAGACGTGAGCGTTTCCCTACCATCGTCAAAAGCTCGTTTGAGTGTCGGAAAATTGGGTTACAAGTCTAACACCATTACTGTCGAGGACGGACAAACCGTTCGTGTTACTAGCAATTTTCTAAATCGTTTCATAGCGATAGCGCCATTGTTACTTTATCTTGTTGGAGGTCGTTACCTCCCACTTGTTGCAGTCCTATCTACTATAATTTTGCTTTTTAGCTTACCTTTTCTCAAGTTAGAAATCGTAGGCTGATTAGAATCGGGAGTGGCTTAGCCCTCTGTTTGATACCTTTAACTCACTTTTTCATAATAATGCTAGGCCACTCCCTTTTCATTGGGAACGGGTCGAGACGAAAGAGTGGGTTATCAAAAAGGGAACTCGATAGAGTTTCCCTTTTTTCTTTCTCAAGCTAAATGCAATTCTAAAAGACCTCAGTTTTACTAACTGAGGTCTTTGTTGTTTCTAGTCATGCATTATTTACGATACAATTTGTCGTATTGATAGTAAGGGTCGAAGGTCACATTAATACCAAGCTTACGGAGAACATTTTTATCTTCATCAGTAAGGATGATAGTTGAGTGGGCTTCAGAACCCTTGAGGTTACCAAGTTCCTCCATGGCACGCGCTGCATCCGCATTGTTAGCAGCTGTGATGGCCAAGGCAATGAGGATTTCGTTTGAGTGGAGGCGAGGGTTACGGCTACCTAAATGATCAATTTTCAGACCTTGGATAGGTTTAACCACCTCAGGCTCGATAAGTTTAGTATCCTTATCAATACCTGCAGAAGTCTTGATAGCGTTGATTAAAGCAGCCGCAGTTGGACCAAAGAGTTCTGAATTGTTACCAGTGACAATTTGGCCATTTGGCAATTCGAGTGCAAGAGCAGAACCACCTGTTTCGTCAGCCTTAGAGCGTGCTGCAACGACCACTTGGCGATCTTCAGGAGTAATGCCAAGATCGTTCATGAGCAACTCAATCTTCTTGACAGCAGTCTCAGGAACACGTTCATTTTTGAAATCAAGAACAGTTTGATAGTAGCGACGGATGATTTCTTGTTTAGAAGCTTCTTTGGCGGCCTCATCATCCGTAATGGCAAAACCAACCATGTTAACACCCATATCTGTAGGTGAAGCGTAAGGTGACTCACCAAGGATGCGTTCAAGCATACGTTTGAGGACTGGGAAAATCTCGATGTCACGGTTGTAGTTTACCGTAGTTTTGCCATAAGTTTCCAAGTGGAATGGGTCAATCATATTGACATCATCAAGGTCGGCAGTGGCAGCTTCATAGGCCAAGTTTACTGGGTGATGAAGTGGCAAATTCCAAACTGGGAAAGTTTCAAATTTTGCATAACCTGATTTGATGCCATTGATTTGGTCGTGGTACATGTTAGACATACATGTCGCCAATTTACCAGAACCAGGACCAGGAGCAGTAACGACGATAAGGTTACGGCTAGTCTTGATATAGTCATTTTTTCCCATACCTTCAGGAGAAATGATATGGTTCATATCCGTCGGATAGCCCTTGATTGGGTAGTGGATGTAAGACGTGATGCCATTTTTTTCCAGTTGGTTACGGAAGGCATCAGCCGCAGGTTGACCTGAATATTGCGTAATAACAACAGAACCCACATAGATATTGAGCTCGTTGAATTTATCAATCAGACGAAGGACCTCTTGGTCGTAAGAAATGCCAAGGTCACCACGAGCCTTAGAGTGCTCGATATTGCTAGCATTAATAGCAATGACCACTTCAACCTGATCTTTGAGCTCTTGAAGGAGCTTGATTTTATTGTCAGGTTCATAACCAGGAAGGACACGAGCAGCGTGGAATTGAGCGATATCCATTTGTCTAAGAAAATCTTCAGCTTCATCAGGGACAATAA
>ERZ1699226.142-NODE-147-length-12267-cov-1.869934_pt1 | contig 12267 bp, 8 predicted proteins | sample MGYA00581547_ERZ1699226 | MGnify/ENA primary metagenome ERZ1699226 (study PRJEB42319, sample SAMD00040328) | human oral metagenome | material: saliva | host: Homo sapiens | study: EMG produced TPA metagenomics assembly of PRJDB4115 data set (Metgenomic analysis of...
CCTTTATTATGGTTTTGTTAATCGTAGTTGCTATTTCGATGGCATTGACCTTATTATCTGAAGGGATAAAGGGGATTCCATTAGTGAATAGTAGTGTAACTACAGTGAGTCAGAGTGCTGATTCTAAGGAGAAAACTACTGTAACGGAACAGGAAACAAGTGCTCGCATCATGGCAAATGGTGATTTGCTCTATCATGACATAATTTATATTTCAGCAAAAAAGGCAGATGGCACCTATGATTTTCATGAAAACTTTGAATACGTAAAGCCTTGGCTGAAGCAAGCTGATTTAGTTCTTGGTGATTTTGAAGGAACCGTAAATAAAGACCACTATCTTGCAGGCTATCCTTTGTTTAATGCACCTGGTGAAGTCATGGATGCTATAAAAGATGCAGGCTATCAAGTGCTAGACTTGGCTCATAATCATATCTTGGATTCTCAGATTGAGGGAGTCGTTTCAACCGCAGATGCTATTGAAAAGGCAGGAATGACACCAGTCGGGGTCTATACCCATGAATCACGAGATAAGGCGCCTTTAGTTATCAAGGAAGTCAACGGTATTAAAGTTGCTATTTTAGCCTATTCCTATGGTTTTAATGGCATTGAACAAAGCATTTCTCAAGAGGATTATAATCGCTATCTTTAAGACTTAAATGAAGATAAAATGAAGGCTGAAATTGAGCGAGCAGAGAAAGAGGCAGATATTACAATTATCATGCCTCAGATGGGAGTTGAGTATCAAATTGAGCCGACTGAGGAGCAAAAGAAACTTTACCATAAAATGATTGATTGGGGAGCTGATATTATCTTTGGTGGTCACCCTCACGTTGTTGAACCAGCTGAAACGGTTGAAAAAGACGGTGACAAAAAGCTTATCATTTACTCTATGGGGAATTTTATCTCAAATCAACGGATTGAAACCATGCAGGATGTTGAAAATGCCAAGTGGACGGAACGTGGAGTCCTCATGGATGTGACCATTAAGAAGAAATCCGGTAAAACGACTATCGAGACAGCCCAAGCTCATCCAAGTTGGGTGAGTCGGACTCCAAAGGGAGGTTATTCGTCAGAAGGCTACCCACTCTATCTTTACCAAACCTTTATCTTGGAAGATTTTATTGAGGGTGGGAAATACCGTAGTCAGTTAGACGAGGCGACCAAGGAACGGATTGATACAGCTTATAAAGATATGAATGAACATGTAGGTTTGAAGGGGTAGTGATTCGAACCTCAAGGAGACACAATGGAAATTAAGATAATAGCAACGGATATGGATGGTACTTTGTTAGATCCAAGAGGTCAACTAGACCTTCCTCGCTTAGAGAAAATTTTGGATAAGCTGGACCACCGTGGCGTTCGGTTTGTCATTGCGACTGGAAATGAAGTTCATCGTATGAGACAATTACTGGGACATCTAGCAGAAAGAGTCGTTCTTGTAGTTGCTAATGGTGCTCGTATATTTGAAAATGATGAATTGCTTCAAGCACAAACTTGGGATGATGCCATGGTTGATAGGGCTTTGGACCATTTTAAAGGTAGGGAATGTCAGGATCAGTTTGTCGTAACTGGTATGAATGGTGGCTTTGTAAAGGAAGGTACTGTCTTTACAGAACTAGATAAATTTATGACTCCGGAGATGATTGAGAAGCTCTATCAACGCATGCATTTTGTTGATGAATTTGACTCCAGCCTCTTCGGTGGTGTTCTCAAGATGAGTATGGTTGTTGGTGAGGGGCGTTTGAGTTCGGTCTTGGAAGAAATCAATGACCTCTTTGATGGCCGTGTTCGTGCTGTATCCAGTGGCTATGGTTGCATTGATATCCTCCAAGCTGGGATTCATAAAGCATGGGGCTTGGAAGAATTACTCAAGCGCTGGGACTTGAACCCCCAACAAATCATGGCTTTTGGTGACAGTGAAAATGATGTTGAAATGCTTGAAATGGCTGGAATTGCCTATGCGATGGAAAATGCTGATGATAAGGCCAAAGCTGTAGCCACTGCTCGGGCGCCAGCCAACAGCCAAGGAGGAGTTTATCAAGTCTTGGAAAACTGGTTAGAAAAAGGAGAATGAAGTGGCAGTACAGTTATTAGAAAATTGGTTGCTAAAGGAACAAGGTAAAATCCAAACCAAGTACCGTAACTTAAATCAGGTTTCTGTTGTAGAGCCAGACATTCTTTTTATTGGGGATTCCATTGTCGAATATTATCCTCTGCAGGAACTATTTGGGACTGCAAAGACGATTGTCAATCGAGGCATTCGAGGTTATCAGACAGGGCTGTTATTAGAGAATCTGGATGCGCATCTGTACGGTGGGGCGGTAGATAAAATTGTCCTTTTAATTGGGACGAACGATATCGGAAAAGATGTGCCTGTGAATGAGGCTCTCAAGAATCTCGAATCTATCATACAATCCATTGCTCGCGATTATCCACTGACAGAGATAAAATTGCTTTCCATTTTGCCAGTCAATGAGGGCGAGGAGTACAAGCAGACAGTCTATATCCGCACGAATGAAAAAATTCAGAAATGGAATCAAGCCTATAAAGAACTTTCCTCTGCCTATATGCAGGTAGAATTTGCGCCAGTTTTTGATAGTTTGACAGACCAGGCAGGCCAACTCAAAAAAGATTATACAACTGATGGGTTGCACCTTAGTGTTCCCGGTTATCAGGTTTTGACAAAATCTTTGAAAGACTATCTTTTGTAGTTAATTGCTTTCCTTTTTGCATTTTTGAGTTAGATAAGGTATAATGGTTTTATTGTCTTTTGGGGTCGTTACGGATTCGACAGGCATTATGAGGCATATTTTGCGACTCGTGTGGCGACGTAAACGCTCAGTTAAATATAACTGCAAAAAATAACACTTCTTACGCTCTAGCTGCCTAAAAACCAGCAGGCGTGACCCGATTCGGATTGCTCGTGTCTGATGATAGGTCTTATTATTAGCGAGATACGATCAAACTTTGTCTAGCAGTTTGATAAGAGATTTATAGACTCGCAGTTCCTAGGCTTGAGTTATGTGTCGAGGGACTGTTAAAACAATACATAACCTATGGTTGTAGACAAATATGTTAGCAGGTGTTTGGACGTGGGTTCGACTCCCACCGGCTCCATTATTCTTTTGTATTCTTTTACATTCCTTTCTAAAACGTTGTTAAATCAACGTTTTTTATTTTTTTCTTTGGTATTCTTTTGCAAAAAAAGAATACAACATTTTGTTGTATCCTAAATATTAAATCAAGTCCTGAATTTTCTTAAGTTTTTATCATATTTTCTGTTATAATTAAGGTGCCTTAAGAAAAATAATGAAAAAACTAAATGTTTTTCATATAGTTTTCATTTTTTGTGTTATAATTAAGGTGCCTTAAGAAAAATATTAAGGTGCCTTAAGAAAAATAATGAAAAAACTAAATGTTTTTCATATAGTTTTCATTGTTTTAATAGTTTAAAGTCAATCTTATTTTTCTCTAATAGAAAATAATGAAAAAGTAGGTTTAGAAAGAGGTAAGTATCTATGTCTTCTCATAAAAAAGTGTCACTCTCTGAGATTAATCAATCTATCGATACTCCAAATAACAATCATTTCTGGCAAAATTTAAAGGCCTTTTTAGGTCCGGGTGCTCTTGTCGCAGTTGGTTATATGGATCCAGGAAACTGGATTACCAGTGTAGTCGGTGGTGCTTCCTATAAGTATAGTCTCTTGTTTGTTATCTTGATTTCATCTCTCATTGCCATGCAACTTCAGCAGATGGCAGGAAAGCTTGGGATTGTAACCCAGATGGACCTGGCTCAAGCAACGGCTCATCATTCACCTAAATGGCTTCGTTATAGTCTATGGGTGATTTTAGAATTAGCCTTGATGGCGACAGATCTGGCAGAAGTTCTAGGTTCAGCGATTGCTCTCAATCTTCTCTTTAAGATTCCGATTATGATAGCAATTCTCTTGACCGTGTTGGATGTTTTTCTCTTATTGCTTCTGATGAAATTTGGCTTTAAGAAGATTGAAGCTATTGTGACAACACTGATTTTAACCATTCTAGCAATTTTTACCTATCTGGTAGCTTTGTCACATCCAAGCTTCCAAGGAATCGTTGAGGGTTATCTACCGAATGCAACCTTATTTGAAAGTCCTTTGCCAGGACATGAAAGTCAATTAACCTTGGCACTAGGGATCGTGGGAGCAACGGTTATGCCCCATAACCTCTATTTGCATTCTTCCTTGTCTCAAACTCGGAAAATCAATCACAAGGACAAGAATGATGTTCGAAAAGCCGTGCGCTTTATGACCTGGGATTCAAATCTCCAATTATCCTTGGCCTTTGTGGTTAACTCCCTTCTATTAATTCTCGGGGCGGCTCTCTTTTTCGGCCATGCATCTGAGATTTCTGCCTTCTCTCAAATGTATAATGCCTTGCAGGATTCTACTATTGCAGGAGCTATAGCTAGCTCGACCTTATCAACCTTGTTTGCCTTGGCTTTATTAGCCAGTGGTCAAAATTCGACAATTACGGGTACCTTGACTGGACAAATCGTTATGGAAGGTTTCTTGCATATGAGATTACCTCAATGGTTCATTCGTTTGGCAACTCGTCTCTTTGCCTTGTTGCCTGTCATGATTGTAGCGGTTCTGTTTGGTCATCAGGAAAAAACATTAGATCAGTTATTGGTTTATTCACAAGTCTTTCTTTCGATTGCTCTTCCATTTTCAATCTTCCCACTGATTTATCTAACTTCTAAGAAATCACTGATGGGAGAATTTACCAATGCCAAATGGAATACCATCCTTGGCTATATCGTTTCCATTATCTTAACAATTCTCAATGTGAAATTGTTATTTGATATTTTCTAAGAAATTCACCCGAGTTATAAAACAAGCATATAAGAAAAAAGATACCCAAGATTTCTTGGGTATCTTTTTTAAAATAAACGGAAGACATGGGATTCGAACCCACGCACGCTTTTACACGCCTACCGCGTTTCCAACACGGCCTCTTAAGCCTCTTGAGTAATCTTCCAATAGTTACTAACCTAGTCTACCACAAAGCCTACTTTCTTGCAAATTTATTTAAAAACTGAAGAAGATTTGACAGAAAATGAAAGAAAATGATAAAAAATGCTTGACTTTGATTTTTTTTGTGATAGAATGATTAATGTAATCGTTAACAGGAGGTGAGTAGATGCTAAAAACCGAGAGGAAAAAGTTAATTTTAGAAGAACTAAGAAAACACAAAGTCGTTTCTCTAGAGAAATTAGTAGGCTTGCTAGATACTTCAGAATCCACAGTTAGACGTGATTTAGATGAATTGGAGTCTGAAAATAAACTTCGTCGAGTGCATGGAGGAGCAGAGTTGCCTCACTCCTTGCAAGAAGAAGAAACCATTCAAGAAAAATCTGTCAAAAACCTTCAAGAGAAAAAGTTGATTGCTCAAAAAGCAGCTTCCCTCATCAAAGAAAAAGATGTTATCTTTGTGGATGCAGGAAGTACGACAGCCTTTCTCATTAAGGAATTGGAGCGAAAAGACATTACAGTGGTAACCAATTCCATTCACCATGCGGTTCAATTAGTGGATAAGCAAATCCCAACAGTCATTATCGGTGGTGGAGTTAAAATGACAACAGATGCCAGTATCGGAGGAGTAGCTCTCAATCAGATTAACCAACTGCACTTTGATCGTGCCTTTATTGGAATGAATGGTGTAGATGAAGGTTACTTTACAACTCCAGATATGGAGGAGGGCGCCGTCAAGCGTGCTATCTTAGAAAATGCTAAACAGACATATGTTCTAGCAGATTCATCCAAGATTGGTCAGTCTTGTTTTGCTAAGGTAGCTCCTATAAAACGTGCTATTGTGATTACAAGCAAGGGTCATGAGCTCTTGCCAGCTATCAAAGAGAAAACGGAGGTAATAGAAGTATGATTTATACAGTCACACTCAATCCATCTATAGACTACATTGTCCGTTTGGACAAAGTGGAAGTTGGTAGTGTCAATCGTATGGATAGTGATGATAAGTTTGCTGGTGGTAAAGGTATCAATGTTAGCCGTGTCTTGAAGCGTTTGGATATTCCAAATACAGCGACAGGTTTCATCGGAGGCTTTACTGGAAAATTTATCACAGATACTTTAGCTGAGGAGCAAATTGAAACCCGATTTGTCCAAGTGGCAGAAGATACGCGTATCAATGTCAAGATTAAAGCAGATCAAGAAACAGAGATAAACGGAACTGGTCCTAATGTTGCACCCGAACAACTTGAAGAGTTAAAAGCCATTATTTCAAGCCTGACAGCAGAAGATACAGTTGTATTTGCGGGATCGAGTGCTAAAAACTTGGGTAATGTTATTTACAAAGATTTAATTGCTTTGACGCGTCAGACAGGCGCTCAAGTAGTCTGTGACTTTGAAGGTCAGACCTTGATTGATAGTTTGGATTATCAACCACTTTTGGTCAAACCAAACAATCATGAACTTGGAGCTATCTTTGGAGTGAAACTCGAAAGCTTAGATGAGATTGAAAAATACGCTCGAGAGTTGCTGGCTAAAGGTGCTCAAAACGTGATTATCTCTATGGCTGGTGATGGTGCCCTTCTGGTAACATCAGATGGAGCATACTTTGCTAAACCGATTAAAGGAACCGTGAAAAACTCAGTTGGTGCTGGTGACTCGATGGTTGCTGGATTTACGGGTGAGTTTGTCAAATCAAAAGACGCAGTAGAAGCCTTCAAATGGGGAGTGGCTTGTGGAACAGCAACTACATTTTCAGATGATTTAGCAACTGCAGCATTTATTAAAGAAACTTATGAAAAAGTTGAGGTAGAAAAAAGATGAAAATTCAAGATTTATTGAGAAAAGATGTCATGTTGCTTGATTTGCAAGCAACTGAAAAAACAGCAGCTATCGAAGAAATGATTCATAGCTTGGTAGAGCACGGATATGTGACAGATTTTGAAACCTTTAAAGAAGGAATTTTGGCGCGTGAAGCTTTGACTTCTACAGGTTTGGGTGATGGTATCGCAATGCCACACAGCAAAAATGCTGCTGTTAAAGAAGCAACTGTTCTCTTTGCTAAGTCAAACAAGGGTGTTGACTACGAAAGTTTAGACGGACAAGCAACTGACCTCTTCTTTATGATTGCTGCTCCAGAAGGTGCCAATGATACTCACTTGGCTGCCTTGGCAGAATTGTCACAATATTTGATGAAAGACGGATTTGCTGATAAACTTCGTCAAGTAACATCAGCTGATCAAGTCATTGAACTCTTTGACCAAGCTTCAGAAAAAGCTCAAGAACCAGTTCAAGCTCCTGCAAATGAATCTGGTGACTTTATCGTAGCAGTTACAGCTTGTACAACAGGAATTGCCCACACATACATGGCCCAAGAAGCTCTTCAAAAAGTGGCTGCGGAAATGGGTGTTGGTATCAAGGTTGAAACAAATGGTGCTAGCGGTGTTGGCAACAAATTGACAGCAGAAGATATCCGCAATGCCAAAGCTGTTATCATCGCTGCAGATAAAGCAGTTGAGATGGATCGTTTCGATGGTAAACCATTGGTGAATCGTCCGGTTGCAGACGGTATTCGTAAGACAGAAGAGTTGATCAACTTGGCTCTTTCTGGAAATGCTGAAGTTTACCGTGCTGCTAATGGAGCGCAAGCTTCAACAGCATCTAATGAAAAACAAAGTCTAGGTGGTGCCTTCTACAAACACTTGATGAGTGGTGTATCCCAAATGTTGCCATTCGTTATTGGTGGTGGTATCATGATTGCCCTTGCCTTCTTGATTGATGGTGCTTTGGGTGTGCCTAATGAGAGCCTTGGAAATCTTGGTTCTTACCATGAACTCGCTTCTATGTTCATGAAAATCGGTGGATCAGCCTTTGGTTTGATGCTTCCAGTCTTTGCTGGATATGTTGCCTACTCTATCGCTGAAAAACCAGGTTTGGTAGCCGGTTTCGTAGCTGGTGCTATCGCCAAAGAAGGTTATGCCTTTGGTAAAATCCCTTATGCTCAAGGTGGTGAAGCAACTTCAGCCCTTGCAGGTGTATCATCAGGTTTCCTCGGAGCCCTTGTTGGTGGATTTATCGCAGGTGCCTTGGTACTCTTGGTTAAGAAATATGTGAAGGTTCCTCGTTCACTTGAAGGTGCAAAATCAATCCTTCTCTTGCCACTTCTTGGAACAATCTTGACAGGCTTTGTCATGCTAGCTGTTAATATCCCAATGGCCGCAATCAACACTGGTATGAACAACTTCCTTGGTGGTCTTGAAGGTGGATCAGCTGTCCTTCTTGGAGTCGTTCTTGGAGGAATGATGGCTGTCGATATGGGTGGACCTGTCAATAAAGCAGCCTACGTCTTTGGTACTGGTACTCTTGCAGCAACAGTGGCAACAGGTGGTTCAGTAGCCATGGCAGCAGTTATGGCTGGAGGAATGGTTCCACCACTTGCAATCTTTGTCGCAACACTTCTCTTCAAGAATAAATTTACCAAAGAAGAACGTAACTCTGGTTTGACGAACATCGTTATGGGCTTGTCATTCATCACTGAAGGTGCGATTCCATTTGGTGCAGCTGACCCAGCTCGTGCTATTCCAAGCTTTATCCTTGGTTCAGCAGTAGCAGGTGGACTTGTTGGTCTTGCAAATATCAAACTCATGGCACCACATGGAGGAATCTTCGTTATCGCCCTTACAACAAATGCCCTTCTTTACCTTGTCTTTGTCTTGATTGGAGCACTTGTTAGTGGTGTGGTTTATGGTTACCTTCGTAAACCATTAGAAAAATAATTACAATAGATTCAAATGACTGAACACGAAAGTGGTCAGTCATTTTTTTAACCCCTCGAAAAGTTCATGAAATATGGTATAATAGAAGCATGGCAAACAAGAATACAAGTAAAACAAGACGAAGACCGTCTAAAGCAGAATTAGAAAGAAAACAAGCGATTCAACGAATGTTGATTTCCTTAGCTTTGGCTATCTGTTTAATTTTTGCTGCTCTTAAATGGGGAGCTGTCGGAATCACTGTTTATAACCTGATTCGCTTACTCGTAGGGAGTTTAGCATACTTAGCTATTTTCTCTCTCTTGATTTATCTATTCTTCTTTAAATGGATTCATAAACAAGAAGGCTTGCTAGCAGGTTTCTTCTTTATTTTTGCAGGCTTGCTCCTCATCTTTCAAGCTTATCTTGTCTGGAAACTTAGCATGGCAAATGCTGTTTTTCAAGGAACGATTGGACAAATCTTTAAAGATTTAACCAGTTTTCAAGTAACCAGTTTTGCAGGGGGAGGCTTGTTAGGGGTAGGTCTCTACATTCCGGTAGCCTTTTTGTTCTCAAACATCGGTACCTATTTCATCGGGGCAATCTTAATCCTAATTGGAGCTCTTTTAATAAGTCCATGGTCTATCTATGATATTGCTGATTTTCTTTCAGCTCGATTTGCTATCTGGATGGAACGCCGTGAACAGAAAAAACAAGAGCGCTTTATTAAGCGTGAAGAAGAAAAGGCACGAAGAGAAGCAGAAGAGCAAGCAAGACTTGAAAAAGAAAGAGAAGAGCAGGCTTTGCTTGACATGCAGCCTGTAGATATGGAAACTGGAGAAATCTTATCAGACGAACCACTGCAAGAATTTCCTCCACTTCCAGAGGAGGAATGGGTAGAACCTGAGATTATTCTCCCGCAAGCTGATTTTGATTACCCTGAAGAAGGAGACTATCCAGAGGAAGAAGTTTTCTCTGAAGAGGATGATGATGACGAAGAGGTTGAAGTAGATTTTTCTGCTAAAAAGGCCTTGGAGTATAAGCTCCCAAGCTTGCAACTCTTTGCACCAGATAAACCAAAAGATCAGTCAAAAGAAAAGAAAATCGTTAGAGAAAATATTAAAATTTTGGAAGAGACCTTCGCAAGTTTTGGTATTAAAGTAACGGTTGAAAGAGCAGAAATTGGACCATCTGTTACCAAGTATGAAGTTAAACCTGCAGTTGGTGTCCGTGTCAACCGTATTTCAAACCTAGCCGACGATTTAGCTCTTGCTCTGGCTGCTAAAGATGTCCGTATTGAAGCACCGATTCCAGGGAAATCCTTGGTAGGTATCGAAGTTCCTAACTCGGAAATTGCAACTGTATCCTTCCGTGAGCTTTGGGAACAATCTCAAACAAAACCTGAAAATCTTTTAGAAATTCCTCTTGGGAAAGCAGTCAATGGTACGGCTCGTAGTTTTGATTTGGCTAAAATGCCTCACTTGCTAGTGGCCGGTTCTACAGGTTCTGGTAAATCCGTTGCAGTTAATGGCATTATCGCAAGTATTTTGATGAAGGCCCGCCCTGACCAGGTTAAGTTTATGATGGTGGACCCTAAGATGGTTGAGCTTTCAGTATACAACGATATCCCTCATCTCTTGATTCCAGTTGTGACCAACCCTCGTAAGGCCAGCAAGGCCCTTCAAAAAGTCGTTGATGAGATGGAAAATCGCTATGAGCTTTTCGCCAAAGTTGGAGTTCGAAATATTGCTGGTTTTAATGCTAAGGTTGAGGAATTTAATGCTCAGTCCGAATACAAACAAGTACCTCTACCTTTAATCGTCGTGATTGTGGATGAGTTGGCTGACCTCATGATGGTTGCCAGCAAGGAAGTAGAAGATGCTATTATCCGTCTCGGACAGAAGGCGCGTGCGGCTGGTATTCATATGATCCTTGCAACTCAGCGTCCTTCGGTTGATGTTATCTCTGGTTTGATTAAGGCAAATGTGCCGTCTCGTGTGGCTTTTGCAGTTTCTTCGGGAACAGACTCACGGACGATTTTGGATGAAAATGGTGCTGAGAAATTGCTTGGTCGAGGGGATATGCTCTTTAAACCAATTGATGAAAACCATCCTGTTCGTCTCCAAGGTTCCTTTATCTCAGATGATGATGTGGAACGCATCGTAAACTTCATTAAGGCTCAAGCTGATGCGGATTATGATGAAAGCTTTGACCCAGGAGAAGTATCTGAGACAGAAGGTGATTTTGGTTCTAGCGATGATGCTGGAGATCCGCTCTTTGAAGAAGCTAAAGCTCTCGTCATCGAGACACAAAAAGCAAGTGCATCCATGATTCAACGCCGTCTTTCAGTTGGATTTAACCGAGCCACTCGATTGATGGAAGAATTAGAGTTAGCAGGTGTTATTGGACCTGCTGAAGGAACAAAACCTCGAAAAGTCTTACAACAATAAATTGTTTGAAAATAGAATAAAAATTCAAGAAATTACCTTTCGAAAATCGGGAAAATCTACTCTAATTTTTCAAAGGTGATTTCTTTTTTTATGCCTATGATTATAGGTGTTCTTGTAGTAAAAAGACTTTCAGGTTGGTCCGAAAATTAGATTTTACTTTTACTAATTTTAACTAATATAGTATTGATTTTTAAACTAGTTTTTGATATATTAAAATGGCATAAGAAATATTTATATGTTTAAAAAATAAGCGAAAAAAATGAAGGGAGTTATTTTTTTAAAATAAATTGCAAACGCTTACTTTTTAAGCAGAAAGGAATAAAAAATAATGGATAAAAGGTTATTTGAAAAACGTTGTAAATATAGTATTCGGAAATTTTCATTAGGTGTTGCTTCTGTTGTCATTGGTGCTACATTCTTTGGAACAAGTACTGTTTTAGCAGATACAGCCCAAACTGGTTCTACTGCAAATATGCCAGCTGATTTAGCAACTGCTCTGGCAAATGCAAAAGATGATAATGGACATGATTTTGAAGCGCCAAAACCTGGGGAAGATCAAGGTTCTCCTGAAGTTACTGAGGGACCAAAAACTGAGGAAGAATTACTAGAGAAAGAAAAAGAAGTTGCAGCAAGTTCAGCAACTGAAAATGAACTTCCAAAAGATTTGCGTGAAAAACTCGATAAGGCTGAAGATAGTGGACATTCTGCTTCAAAAGATGATTTAGCAAAAGAAGATAAAAGTTTAGTTCCAGAAGATGTCGCTAAAACAAAAAACGGTGAATTGAATTACGGTGCGACTGTTGAAATTAAGAGCGATGCTGGGACTGGTAGTGGGATTGTTATCGGAGAAAATCTTGTTTTATCAGTATCTCATAACTTTATCAAGGATGTTCCGGATGGCAACAATCGTAAGGTAGCAGACAACATCGAAAGTGATAAAGATGTGTATACAGTTTCTTATGAAGGTGCACCAGACGTTAAGTTTAGTAAAAATGATGTAAAACACTGGGACCGTGAAGGTTTCCTAAAAGGTTATAAAAATGACTTAGCCATTATCAAAC
>ERZ1699226.143-NODE-149-length-12036-cov-2.814426_pt1 | contig 12036 bp, 9 predicted proteins | sample MGYA00581547_ERZ1699226 | MGnify/ENA primary metagenome ERZ1699226 (study PRJEB42319, sample SAMD00040328) | human oral metagenome | material: saliva | host: Homo sapiens | study: EMG produced TPA metagenomics assembly of PRJDB4115 data set (Metgenomic analysis of...
TCGGTCATGCTGGTGGGCAGGCCCAAGCGGTGGAGAGCGCCGGTGGTGAGCGCCTTAATGGCGGCGTCGAGGGTGTAACCGGTCAGCAGCGTGGTGATGGTGATGCCGATCTGGCAGCTGGAAAGCTGAGTGGAGAGCGTCTTGAGGCAGCGCAGGACAGCGTCGGCGGCTTTATCGCCGGAGTCCTTTGCCTGCTGTACGGTGGCGGTTTCGAGCGCCACGAGGGAGAACTCTACGGCAACGAAGAAGCCCGTTCCCAGGATGAGGAGTAGGCCGATGAGCAGGAGGATTAGATCCACTCAGCCACCGCCTCCATCGACTGGTGTGCGGCGACTCGGTTCTGGTGAAGCACCACCGCGCGGGAGGTGTCCAGATGCTGGGCACTCGAAAGCGGGTTGTTTTCACGGGTAGCTGCACGGAACATCACGGTACGGAGCGCCGAGTATTCGGGCAGTATTCTGCGTTGACTAGTATTCGGGGTCTTACTCAAAGGGTCATCCATACCCAATATTTTAGCGAAGGTTTCGCCCTTATCCCCCGTCTTAGGGCGCCCGCTCACAGGCACACGCGTGAGCCGCGCGCACCCTCAATACCGTTTGAACCGCGTACAGTGAAAAATTGCATTGCGGATATGGCGCGATGAGCTGGAAAGTTCACCGTGATTCTCTTTACACTTATACATAGGAGCATGAGTGTGCCGCCAGGTAAGCGGATGAACCCCGACGTTCACGGCACGCTAGGCAGGTTTGTACGGTGCACACCCCGCACATACGGCCACCATCTTAGGCGATGCGCACATGCTCAGCGTGATGATTCGCCCCTCGAAGACGCGGGTCGTCTATGCCGGGGAGAGTCCCGGACGCGACGGATAAATTCACACTAATTGGAAGAGGCGTTTAACGTGCCAAATCTGCCAGAACATCTGGTGCCTGAGGAATTTGCCGGTAACGAATGGTTCGTTGAAGAACAGTACGAGCGTTACCAGAAGGACAAGAACCTCGTGGACCCTTCATGGTGGCCCATTTTTGAGACCATCGACAAGGCGCTGGGAGGCGCCGGTACCGCTAGTGCAGCTCCTGCTGCGGCACCCGCCGCACCGGCTGCGCCTGCCGCACCTGCTGCAACTCCCGCTCCCGCGGCACCGAAGCCTGCGGTTGCGCCTGCTAACCCCACCCCTCCCGCTGCTACCAAGAAGGCTGAACCTGTGGAACCTGCTGAAGACAAGATTGTCCCCCTCCGCGGCCCTGCTAAGGCAGTCGTCACGACCATGGAAGAGTCGCTGACTGTCCCCACCGCAACCACCGTTCGTGCGGTCCCCGCAAAGTTGCTCATTGAGAACCGTGCGGCCATCAACAAGTACCTGGCAAGCACCCGCGGCGGCAAGGTCTCCTTCACCCACATCATTGGTTACGCTGTGATTCGCGCAGTGGCAGCGATGCCTTCGATGAACGTGACCTACGGTGTGGACGAGAAGGGCAAGCCCGTTGCAATCCACAACGCACACGTGAACTTTGGTCTGGCTATTGACCTGCCCCGCCCCGATGGTTCCCGTAACCTGGTCGTTCCGAACCTCAAGGGTGCTGAGCAGCTGAGCTTCCGCGAGTTCTGGGATGCGTACAACGACATCGTTAAGCGTGGCCGTAACGGCGCGCTGACCATTGAGGACTTCCGCGGCAACACTGTTTCGCTGACCAACCCCGGTGGTATTGGTACCGTCCACTCGGTGCCCCGCCTCTCCAAGGGCCAGGCAGCCATCATCGGTGTGGGTGCGCTGGAGTACCCGGCTGAGTTCCGCGGCCTGTCCGAGAAGCTCATCACCCAGCAGGGTCTGTCCAAGATCATCACCCTGACCAGCACCTACGACCACCGCGTCATTCAGGGTGCAGGTTCCGGTGAATTCCTGAAGCTGGTTGAGCACTACCTGCTCGGCGGCGACGACTTCTACGACGCAATCTTCCGCGACCTGAAGGTTCCCTTCGAGCCGGTTCGTTGGGCACGCGACAACCACGTCGATGACGCTCACGAGATTTCCAAGGTTGCACGTATCCAGCAGCTCATTCACGCGTACCGCGTGCACGGCCACCTGACCGCAGCAACCAACCCCGTTGGTTACAAGATGCGTTCGCACCCGGACCTGAAGCTGGAGAACTACGGCCTGACCCTGTGGGATCTGGACCGCGTCTACCCGACCGGTGGCTTTGGCGGTTCCGAGCGTCTGCCGCTGCGCACCATCCTGGAGCGCCTGCACGAGGCATACTCCGGCTCCCTGTCCGTTGAGTACATGTACTCTGAGGACCCCGAGGTTCGCGCATGGTTCCAGGAGCGCCTGGAGCGCGGCGTTGCTAAGCCCACCCGCGAGGAGCAGCTGCGTGTTCTCTCCAAGCTGGTCGAGGCTGAGGCATTCGAGAACTTCCTGCAGACCAAGTACCTGGGTCAGAAGCGTTTCTCCCTGGAGGGCGGCGAGTCCCTGATTCCGCTGCTGGACGCTGTTCTGGACAAGGCCGCTAACAAGGACCTGAAGGGCGTTGCCATTGGTATGGCACACCGCGGTCGCCTGAACGTGCTGACCAACATTGCTGGTAAGTCCTACGCTCAGATTTTCCGTGAGTTCTCCGGCACCGCAGCACCCTACGAGGGTGGCTCCGGTGACGTGAAGTACCACCTCGGTACCGAGGGTGTCTTCACTTCCGATTCCGGTAAGCAGACCCAGGTGTACGTGGCTGCTAACCCCTCGCACCTTGAGGCTGCAAACACCGTGCTCGAGGGTATCGTCCGCGCTAAGCAGGACGTCTACCGCGAGCAGGGCATTGAGGGCTACCCGGTTCTGCCGATCCTGATTCACGGTGACGCAGCGTTCGCTGGCCAGGGCATCGTCATGGAGACCCTGCAGATGGCTGGCCTGAAGGCCTACACCACCGGCGGTACCGTGCATATTGTGGTGAACAACCAGATTGGCTTCACCACCCTGCCGAACGACGGCCGCACCGCAACCCACGCCTCCGACATTGCGCGTATGACTAAGGCTCCGGTCTTCCACGTCAACGCTGATGACCCGGATGCAGTGGTTCGCGCCGCACGCCTGGCATTCGAGTACCGTGAGCGCTTCGGTCGCGACGTTGTCATTGACCTGATTTGCTACCGCCGCCGCGGTCACAACGAGGCTGACGATCCGTCGATGACCCAGCCGAAGATGTACCAGGACATCGACGCTCTGCCTTCGACCCGCACCCTGTACGCACAGGACCTGGTCGGTCGTGGCGATGTCTCTCAGGAAGAGGCAGACGAAGTTCTGGACTCCTACCACTCGAAGCTGGACGCTATCTTCGTCGAGACTCAGTCTTCGGCACCGGCTCCTGCTGGCGCGCACGTTTCCGGTCTGGAACTGCCTGCTGCTCAGCAGAACACCGAGGTCGTTCACGGCGGTAAGACTGCAATCTCCCGTGAGACTCTGCAGCACATCGCTGACGCGTTCGGTAAGGCTCCCGAGGGCTTCACCGTCCACAAGAAGCTGAAGAAGCTCATGGAGCAGCGCGTTGAGATGGGCCGCACCGGCAACGTGAACTGGGGTATGGGTGAACTGCTCGCCTTCGGTTCGCTGCTGATGGAGGGCACCGACGTTCGTATGAGCGGTCAGGATGTTCAGCGCGGTACCTTCGTTCAGCGTCACGCTGTTCTGCACGACCACATCACTGATGAAGAGTGGTCGCCGCTGGAGCACCTCTCTGAGGACCAGGGCAAGTTCCGTATCTACAACTCCTTCCTCTCTGAGTACGGCGTTCTCGGCTTCGAGTACGGCTACTCGGTAGAGCGCCCCGACTCGCTCGTGGTGTGGGAGGCTCAGTTCGGTGACTTCGCGAACGGCGCTCAGACCATCATTGACGAGTTCGTGTCCTCCTCCGAGCAGAAGTGGGGCCAGCGCTCCTCGCTGGTTATGCTGCTTCCTCACGGCTACGAGGGTCAGGGTCCTGACCACTCCTCGGCTCGTGTTGAGCGTTACCTGCAGCTGTGCGCTGAGAACAACATGACTGTGGCTTGCCCCTCGACTCCGGCTTCGCACTTCCACCTGCTGCGTCGCCACTCTCAGCACCGTCCGTACAAGCCGCTGGTGGTTATCAGCCCCAAGCAGCTGTTGCGTCTGAAGGCTGCCGCATCCTCGATTGAGGACTTCACTGAGGGTTCGTTCCAGCCGGTGATTGGTGACCGTTCGGGTATCAACCCGGCTCAGGTTGAGCGTCTGGTCTTTGTTTCCGGTCGTCTCTACTACGACCTGGAGGCGGAGCGCGAGCGCCGCGGCGACACCAAGACCGCTATTGTCTCGGTGGAGCAGCTGTACCCGTTGCCCGAGCAGGAGATCAAGGAGCAGCTGGCTCTGTACTCGAACGCTACCGACGTTGTGTGGGCTCAGGATGAGCCTGCTACCCCGGGTCAGTGGCCGTTCATGGCTGTGAACCTGCTGCCGCTGCTGGACCGCCGCGTGCGTCTGGCTTCCCGTGCAGCTGCGGCTTCCCCGGCTGCCGGTACCGGCAAGCTGCACGCTGCTGAGGCTGAGGCTCTGTTCAACCAGGTCTTCGAAGGCTAAGGTCTTATACGGCTAACCGACTAAGGATTTAGCTGTTCAAAAACCGTCTCCCCGTCAGATGTTTCTGGCGGGGAGACGGTTTTTTGGTCTCGGATGCTTGCCGATTAGAGCATTAAGTTCGAAAAGAGGCTCAAGAGCGCTTATCCTAGATATAAAGACTATTACTCACGTGCCTTGCCGCCTCTCACGGCGGGCGCATACTGCAGAAGAAAGAATTCCGTGGAGCAACGCAATATTCGAATTGTGGCAGTCGGCGATGACCTGCTCGCCGGTGTTGGCGATCCCCGTACTCTCGGCTGGTTTGGCCGTGTTATGGCGCGCACCCCGCAGACCACCGCATCCATTGCGGCATATAACCTTGCCGCCCCCAATGAAGGTAGCGAGCAGCTGAATGCACGCTGGTTCGAGGAGGCGCGCCGCCGCTTCGTTCCCGGTGCTGATAACCGCCTCATTATTGCTCCGTCGACCTTTGACATTGATTTGGGTCTGACCAGCGCTCGTTCGCGTTTGAACCTGGCGAACATTGTGGACATGGCGTCGCAGAACAACATTAAGGTTCTGGTTGTTGGTCCGCCGCCGACCCTGGACGCTGAGCGTAACCGCCGTATCGCTGACCTGTCGGCAGCGTACGCGGATGTGGTGACCCGCCGTAACCATGTGTACGTGGATACGTTCAACCCGCTGTTGCATCACGAGCAGTGGCGCAACGACCTTGCCGCAAATGACGGCCGCCCGGGTCAGTCCGGTTACGGTCTGATGGCGTGGCTGGTTCTGCACCGCGGCTGGTACAACTGGCTGAACATTCCTGAGCACGGCTAAGAGCCCGCTCCCCCGGCTGGGGTTGTGAGTTGAGGCGAAGAAAGTTCGTGTTTTTTAGCTCATATCCCGGTTCCAAGATGCAATCATGCCGTTTCTATGAAAAAATAGACGGCGTTGCCCTTATAGCGTGGGCCACCGGTTTTCGGTGACCGCCTCTGCTAGGGCAGGTAATAGGGAGCGCGCACCGCGAAGGTGGGGCGCGCATCCATGAACACTATAAGGAGGCTCTGATGAGCAAGCGCGGTCGTAAGCGCAAGGACCGTCGTAAGGGCGGCGCAAACCACGGTAAGCGCCCCAACGCATAAGGTATCTTGCATACACTTTAAAACCCCGGCGTTTCGGATATTATTCGGACCCGGGGTTTTGCTTTACCCGCAGATGTTTGTGCGTATTCTGCGGAATAAAGAGAAGAATTCTACGTTATGGAAGTGAACGCCTGGCGCGTTCCTGTAGAGGAGAAACATGGCTGAAACCAACACCGCGGCGGATACCCGCGAGCTACGCGAACGCTTTACCGCGGACGCTATGCAGTATGTGGATCAGCTCTACGCTGCCGCCCTGCGGATGAGCCGCAACTCTGCCGATGCTGAAGACTTGGTGCAGGAAACCTACATGAAGGCTTTTGCCTCGTACCACCAGTTCACCGAGGGTACGAACCTGAAGGCGTGGCTGTACCGCATCCTGACGAATACGTACATCAATTTGTACCGTAAGCGTCAGCGTGAGCCGCAGCAGTCTCAGGGTGAGACGGTGGAGGATTGGCAGCTGGCTCAGGCCGGTGAGCATGATGCGGTGGGTCTGCGTTCTGCCGAGGCGGAGGCGCTGAGCGCCCTGCCGAATACGGAGGTTCGTGAGGCTCTGAATGAGCTGTCTGAGGATTTCCGCATGGTGGTGTACTACTCCGATGTGGAGGGGTTCGCGTACAAGGATATTGCGGAGATTCTGGATATCCCTCTGGGCACGGTGATGTCTCGTCTGCATCGGGGCCGCCGTATTCTGCGTGAGAAGCTGCTCGATTATGCACGTGAGAACGGTCTGCGCCCGTCGACCATCGCAAAGGCAGAAGCGAAGGCAGCCGCGAAGGCGAGCGCTAAGGGGCAGCCGGCAAAGGCTACCAAGGGCACTAAGGCGGCCAAGGTTGTAAAGTCCCCTCCGGCGGGCTCTGGCTCCGAGGCGCCTGCGGATTCTTAGCTTCGCTCTTCTACAGGTGAGCTAGCCCCCATGAGGTTGGGGTTAGACTCCCCTAACGCTTTATACCTTCCGTGTGAAAGGAACCCCGATGTCAACCACAGACAAGAATTCTTCTGTCCCCGAAGCCGCCGATGCCTCTGCGGCTTCTGAGCCGCTGGAGGATTGCGGTGGCCAGCCCTGCTCGGCGACCCTCAAGCGCCTCTACGAATTCCTCGATAGGGAGCTGAGCCCCGAGCAGCTGCGCACGGTTCAGGCGCATCTGGATGCCTGCCCCGAATGCGCGGATGTGAAGGACTTTGAGCTGATGATTCGTGAGAAGATGCGTTCTTCGTGCGCTCAGCAGGCGCCCGAGCAGCTGAAGGCGCGTCTGCTTCAGGATGTGCAGAAGTTCTGCGCCGAGGCTAACCTCTAAGCTGCCCCAAGCTGTTGCCCCGCTGGGGGTACAGAAATCTGATGATGAGTGAAGGCGGTGCACCAATAACGGTGCACCGCCTTCACGCGTATTGTTTTAGTTCGCGCTGTCTGGTCCGTGTTGCCTGGCTCGCGCTGCCCATCTCATCGCTGGAGCCCTCAGCGGCTCGCAAACCCTCAACCGGTAGAATAGGGGTAGACGTCAACCGGCGCAGCGTCTCTGAGTCTGCGCCCTCCCCATGATTTGAACCAGAAGAGGATGTATGAGCGACGCAGCAGTGCAGCTTTCCCCCGGTGATTGGTCCGCTCCCCTGGCACCCGCCTCCAGCGAAGCCGCTGGCAAGAACGCGCTGGTGCATATTCCGGGTTCTAAGTCGCTCACGAACCGTTATCTGTTGCTTGCTGCTCTGGCTGATTCTCCCTCGTATTTGCGTGCGCCGTTGCATTCGCGCGATTCGGCGCTGATGATTGAGGCCTTGCGCCAGCTGGGTGCGGGTATTGAGCTGGTGCCGACCGATTCGCCGTTCGGTCCGGATGTTAAGGTCACTCCCCTGAGCTTTGTGGAAGCGCATTCCGCACAAGCTCAGTCGCGCACCGTGTCGATTGAGTGCGGCCTTGCCGGTACCGTGATGCGTTTTGTGCCCGCTCTGGCCGCGCTGTTGCCGGGTGAGTTCGCTTTTGACGGTGACCCGCATGCTCGTCAGCGTCCGATGGGTCCGGTTCTGGAGGGTCTGCGTCAGCTGGGTGTGCAGGTGGATTGTGAGCAGGGCGAGAACGCTCTGCCCTTCGTGCTGCGCTCCCCCGGTCTGGCGAGCGTAGAGGGTGTTTCTGAGGCGCCCGTGGTTCGTATTGATGCTTCGACGTCGTCCCAGTTCGTTTCGGCGCTGTTGCTGATGGCGCCTCGCCTGCCGCAGGGCATGGTGCTGGTGCACGAGGGCTCTTCGGTGCCGTCCATCCCGCACATTCAGATGACCGTGGAGGCGCTGCGCCAGATGGGTATTCGGGTGCAGGAGCACTACCCGAACCAAGGCAACGAAGCAGAGGGCGGCGAGTACCGTTGGACGGTTCACCCCGGTTCTTTCTCCGGCTTTGAGATGACCATTGAGCCGGACCTGTCGAATGCCGGTCCGTTCCTTGCCGCTGCCGTGGTCACTGGTGAGTCGGTGACTATTCCTCACTGGCCGGCACCCGCAGCTGATTCTTCGGCAGGTACGACCCAGGTGGGCGATATGTGGCGTGAGCTTCTGCCCGCGCTGGGTGCGCAGGTTCGCTACGCTGAGGGCCGTCTGACCGTGACCGGTCCGGCGCAGCTTCCCGATGGTGACTTCTCCTTTGATCTGTCTGCCGGTGGTGAGCTGGCGCCGACCATGGCGGCTGCCTGCGCTTTCGTGAAGGGCCGCGTTGAGCTGACCGGCATTGCGCATCTGCGCGGTCATGAGACGGACCGCCTCGCAGCGCTCGCCGCTGAGATTAACCGTCTGGGAGGTGCCGCCCACGACACCGCAGATTCGCTGGTGATTGAGGCGCCCATCCCCGCTGCCGCTGAGGCTGCGCAGGTTCTGGCGCGCACCTACGACGATCACCGTATGGCAACCTTCGCCGCGATTATTGGTCTGCGCCGCCCCAATGTGGTGGTGCAGAATGTAGCCACCGTGGCTAAGACCATGCCCGAATTTACCGCAATGTGGGAGGACATGCTGGCGCAATGGCAGGCCGGCGCTTCCACCTCTGACGTTACCGCCGACCAGGAGGTCTTCTAAATGGGTTCTTCCCGCATGAACGTGCGCGATTTCTCCGAATGGGATGAGTCGGATGTGCGCGTGCGCCCGAATAAGAAGGGCTCCCGCCCCCGCACGAAGGACCGCCCGACCTTCAAAGAAGCGATTCGTGGCAGGGTCATTACGGTGGACCGCGGCCGCTGGTCGGTCGTCGTGGATGAGGGTACCGAGAAGGAGCGTACCCTCATTGCGGCGCGCGCTAAGGAGCTGCGCCGCACCGCGATTGTGACCGGCGACTTTGTGGACCTGGTGGGTGACACCTCCGGCGCGAAGGATACCCTGGCGCGTATTGTGCGTCTGGGTGAGCGCACCTCCGTTCTGCGCCGTAGTGCCGATGACACCGACCCGTCGGAGCGCGTGGTCGTGGCGAATGCTCAGCAGCTGGTGATTGTGGTTGCTGCGGCGAACCCGGAGCCGCGTACCGGCTTCATTGACCGTGCCGTGGTGGCGGCGTTTGATGCCGGTATCGAGCCGATTCTGTGCATCACCAAGACCGATGTGCGGTACCCGCAGAACCTGCTGGATTACTATGCGGCGAGCGGTTTGAAGATTGTGCTGTCCTCGTCTTCGGATGGTTTGGCGCCGAGCCAGGAGGGCGCGAAGGGTCTGGAGTCTGCGCCGGTTCAGGAGCTTCTGCAGGAGCTGCTGGGTCAGGTGTCGGTGCTTCTGGGCCATTCGGGTGTGGGTAAGTCGACCCTGGTGAATGCGCTGACCGGCTCGGAGCGTGCGACCGGCCACGTGAACGCGGTGACGGGCCGTGGCCGCCATACGTCCTCGTCGGCGTTGGCGTTGCGTCCGGTGAATGCGAATGGGGAGCCGATGGAGCCGGGCACCTGGATTATTGATACTCCGGGTATTCGTTCGTTCGGTCTGGCGCATGTGCCCCCGGAGACCGTGGTGGAGGCGTTTGTGGATCTGGCGCCTGGTGCGGCGGATTGTCCGAAGGGCTGTACTCACGCGGCGCAGGCTCCCGAGTGCGGTCTGGAGGCATACGTTGCCGCCGGCCATGCCGGTGAGAGCGGTCCCGCCCGTCTGGAGTCGTTGCGTAAGCTGCTGCTGTTGACTCCTGAAGAGGGCGATTCGGAGAAGGAACTGGGCGCTCTCGTCTAGGGTTCTCTGCAGGGTGCTCTGCCCCCCTCCCTCACACACATTTTTGCTGACTACATCACCGATACTGAAGAAGAGCATTACTATGAGCCGTCCCCAGCAGTACACCGACGATTTGCGTCTTGCGCATATCCTTGCCGATAGCGTCGATCGTGTGAGCGCTATGCGTTTTCGTGACCGCCCGGTCTTCTCCCCCACATCCGAGGCACTAGAGCCCGCGGAGGCGGCACCCGCCGCGGCACCGTTGGCGCCGTGGCAGCAGGCTACTCAGCAGCCGGCAGAACCGCAGGAAACGCCGGTGCAGGAGCCTGCCGATTACGCCTCGGGTGTGGCTCAGGAGGTTGAGGAGCTTCTGCGCGCGCAGCTGTCGCGTGTGCGTACTCGTGACGGTATTACCGGTGAGCATGCCGGCTATAACGGTCAGGCGTCGCGCCAGTGGGTGATTGCGCCGATTGCTGAGCTGGATAATTTTCGCCGCGGCGTGCCGGTGTGGGCGACTCTGATTGCTCTGCTGGATCAAGGCGAGCCGGTAGTGGGTGTGGTGTCTGCGCCCGCGCTGGGTCGTCGGTGGTGGGCTGCTCGCGGTTCGGGCGCGTACACGGGTAAGTCCTTGGCGCAGGCTACTCGTCTTGAGGTGTCTTCGCTGACTCAGCTGGATCAGCTGTCTGCCGCGTACACCGACCTCGCCTCCTGGAAGGCTGCCTCTGAAGGCGCTGTGGACCGCTCTGGCGAGCTTGTACAGCTTCTGGGTTTAGTGGGTCGTTCCCGCGCGTACGGCTCGTTCTGGGCGGCGTGTATGCTCGCTGAGGGTGCCGTGGATACCCTCGTGGATCCGTCCCTGTCGTTCTACGAGGTGGCGGCGCTACTGCCGCTGATCCGTGAGGCTGGCGGCGTCGCCTCCACCTTGGAGGGCGATTTGCCCGAGCACGCGGGCGTTTCGGTCTCCGGCGTGCAGCCGGTGTCCCTGGTGGCAAGTAATACGGCGGCAGTTCAGCAGCAGGTGCTGGAGGCGCTCGCGCCCCGTTCCTAGACTCTCTCCGCCCCTAGCCCCTCCCCCGGTGGCGGTAGCAATATAGCGAGGCGGCGGCTTTCGGTAAGTGGAAAGCCGCCGCCTCGCTATGTATCGCTATGAGAGCAAGCGTTGCCAGTTTTAGGACAGCATGGTGAGGGTGCCGAGCAGACCCAGCAGGCTCAGACCCGAGATGATGTACGCCAGAATGTTGAAGGTCGTCATCTTCGAGGTGTACTTGGTGGTGTGACCGGCGTTCACCTTTGCCGAGTAGATGGCAAGCCAGATAGACACGCCTACCGGGATTAGGCCCACGAGCAGCAGAGCAATCACCATGATGTTGGGGCTCAGGCTCAGGCTGGAGCTATAAGCAGAGGAGCTGTAATCGCCGGACCTGGTCCTTGCCTCAGCGTGGAGTGCCGCGACCTGAACCCACGCGTAGAGGGTCAGCGCCAGGGCACCCAGGGAGGCACCGAACGCGCCGATGGAGTAGAAGTAGCCGGGGCCGCGGAAGTCGCCGGTGGTCTCGCCGTAGGGGCGGCGGTGCTCAGCCGGCACCCGGTAGATGTCCGGGATGCGCTGGTAGCTGTCGTCGCGGTCGCGCACGTTAGCGGGTGCCACGCCCAGGGCGGGGCCGGCAGGTGCTGCGCCGAGGGGCGCGCCGGGTGCTACGCCTGCAGGTACCGGCTGCGGGGAGTTTGCGTTGTTCTGCTCCGGGAAGGAGGGGGCGGGAATCTGGTTTTCCATGGTGCGTCCTTGAGTGGTCGTCATAGCGGCTGTGTGGCTACCGCATCGTAGCGGTGGCGTCCCTATGACCGGCTATGCTGTATGACCGGCTATTCTGTGGCTCGTTTGGTGGCTCTGTGGTTGCTCTCGAATGTTGCCGGTGAGATTGAATGAACAATCAACGCCGAACAACGATATTTACCCTTCGATACTACGCCATAGGGTGCGTTTTCGTCTTCTCTGATGGCGTTCTCATTACAATGCGGTCACCTGAGCGCCCTCGGGCACGCCGGTACACCCCAGAACAGACCGACAATACAGACCGACAATTGGGCATAAAAATACCCGGCAGGTGACGCCGTGGGGCGTCCTGCCGGGTGGTAGAAACCTACCGCGGTTCTTCCTCTGGATTGGAA
>ERZ1699226.144-NODE-150-length-12022-cov-4.974023_pt1 | contig 12022 bp, 7 predicted proteins | sample MGYA00581547_ERZ1699226 | MGnify/ENA primary metagenome ERZ1699226 (study PRJEB42319, sample SAMD00040328) | human oral metagenome | material: saliva | host: Homo sapiens | study: EMG produced TPA metagenomics assembly of PRJDB4115 data set (Metgenomic analysis of...
GCCCTGTGGCGTAGGCTTTTCGGATGACCTCAGAGCCCAAACGCACCGCACGCACACGCCCCGAACCCACCCTACCCGAAGGCACCAACATCGAGGCGCTTCACCACCGAATCAATGGATGGTTCCTCAACCAGGCACGCGATTTGCCGTGGCGTCGTGACGAGTGCACCCCCTGGGGTGTGATGGTCAGCGAGTTCATGCTGCAGCAAACCCCCGTCAAGCGCGTACTACCCGTGTGGGAGGAGTGGATGCGCCGCTGGCCCACCCCCGCCAACCTTGCCGCCGAGCCCGCCTCGGAGGCGGTGCGCGCCTGGGGCAGGTTGGGTTACCCACGCCGCGCGCAGCGTCTGCACGGTGCCGCTGTGGCGATTGTGGAGCAGCACGGCGGTAAGGTTCCCGCCGACTACGAGGAGCTGCTGGCTCTGCCGGGCGTGGGTTCTTACACGGCGGCGGCAATTAGCGTGTTCGCGTTCGGTCTGCGCGCCACGGTCATTGATACGAATATCCGCCGCGTGCATGCGCGTGCGGTGTCCGGCAAGGCGCTACCCTCCCGCTCGTTGACGGCGGCGGAGACTCGCCTGGCGGAGGCGCTCATGCCCACCGATACCCCCACCTCCTGCCTGTGGAATGCGGCGACCATGGAGCTCGGCGCGCTGGTCTGCACGGCGAAGTCCCCGAGCTGTCAGCTGTGCCCGGTGGAGGATCTGTGCGCTTGGGTTGCGGCGGGCAAGCCGGAGGCTGACTACACCCCCGAGGGTCAGAGCTGGCACGGCACGGACCGTCAGGTGCGCGGCGCGGTGATGGCGGTGCTGCGTGCGGCGCATGAGCCGGTGGAGCGCGACCTCATCCTGGGTGCGTCTTCGGGTGCAACTTCAGCTAGCGATACAACTTCGCCCGACCTGGCATTCCCAGCTGATGCACCCGCCGCGGTGCACCGCCCGCTCAAGGCGCTGTATGCGCTCTCCCCCGCCGCCGAGCAGCTGCAGCGCTGCTACGCGGGGCTGCTGGCGGACTCTCTCGCCCGCGAAGTCACGCAGGGCGATACTGTGCTCGTCTCACTCTAGTACCCGCCACAGAGAGGCTCCTAGAGCCTCCCAAAAGCATAGAAACGCATGAGGGGCGGTACCGGATACTTCCGGTACCGCCCCTCATGCGTTTAGTGCACTAGAACCTAGCTACCTAGAGCTTATTTCAGAGCCTAGTCGTTGCCCTGACCCTCAGCGGCAGGTGCCTCAGCTGCGGGAGCCTCGGAAGACTCGCCCTCGTTCAGCTCCTGCACCGAGTCCAGAGCCAGCTCCTTCATCGGCTGCGAAGAGAAGACGAACTTCGCGGAGTCGCCCTCACCTTCAACGTCCACGGTGATCTTCTCACCGGGCTTGATGTCGCCGAAGAGGATCTTCTCAGACAGGGCGTCCTCAATGTTGCGCTGCATCTCGCGGCGCAGCGGACGAGCACCCATGGACGGGTCGTAACCCTTAGCCGCCATGAGAACCTTCGCAGCGTTGGTCAGCTCAATGGACATATCCTGCTCCGCCAGGCGCTTAGCCAGGCGACCCACGAAGAGGTCCACAATCTGCAGAATCTCAGACTCGGAGAGCTGCGGGAAGACGATAATGTCGTCCACACGGTTCAGGAACTCGGGGCGGAAGTGCTCCTTGAGGTTCTCCATCACGCGTGCCTGCATGCGCTCGTAGTCGGCTGCGGTGTCATCCATCGCCTGGAAACCAACCGGGATGCGGCGGTTCACATCGCGCGAACCCAGGTTGGTGGTCATGATGATGACGGTGTTCTTGAAGTCCACCACGCGACCCTGCGAGTCGGTCAGGCGACCGTCTTCCAGGATCTGCAGCAGCGAGTTGAACAGGTCGGCGTGAGCCTTCTCAACCTCGTCGAACAGGACCACGGAGAAGGGCTTGCGGCGGACCTTCTCGGTCAGCTGGCCGCCCTCATCGTAGCCAACGTAGCCGGGAGGCGCACCGAACAGACGGGAGACGGTGTGCTTCTCCTGGTACTCGGACATATCCAAGGTGATGAGCGAATCCTCATCGCCAAACAGGAACTCCGCCAGAGCCTTGGCAAGCTCGGTCTTACCCACACCGGTCGGGCCGGCGAAGATGAACGAACCACCGGGGCGGCGCGGATCCTTCAGACCTGCGCGGGTACGGCGGATAGCGCGGGACAGTGCCGCAATAGCGTGCTCCTGGCCGATAACGCGCTTGTGGAGCTCCTGCTCCATGGTCAGCAGGCGGGTCGACTCTTCCTCGGTGATCTTGTAGACCGGAACACCGGTGGAAGCGGCAAGAACCTCAGAAATAACCTCGGGGGTCACGGTGCCGAATGCGTCGCCGCCTTCGCGCCATGCCTTCTCGGCTTCTTCCTTCTCAGCCAGGACCTTCTGCTCCTGATCACGCAGGCCTGCGGCCTTCTCGTAATTCTGGGAGTTGATGGCGTTTTCCTTCTGCTGGCGCAGCTTGGCTGCCTTCTCGTCGAGCAGCTTGATTTCCGGGGGTGCGGTCATGCGCTTGATGCGCAGGCGTGCGCCCGCCTCGTCAATCAGGTCGACAGCCTTATCCGGCAGGAAGCGGTCAGAGATGTAGCGTGCCGCAAGGTTCACGGCAGTCTCGATAGCCTCGTCGGTAATGGTGACGCGGTGGTGCGCCTCGTACTTATCGCGCACGCCCTTGAGAATCTGCACGGCGAGCTCCTGAGAGGGCTCATCAACCTGAATCGGCTGGAAGCGGCGCTCCAGGGCGGCGTCCTTCTCAATGTGCTTGCGGTACTCATCCAGGGTGGTTGCACCGATGGTCTGCAGTTCGCCTCGAGCCAGCATGGGCTTGAGGATGGAGGCAGCGTCAATTGCGCCCTCTGCGGCACCTGCACCAACGAGGGTGTGGATCTCGTCAATGAAAAGGATGATGTCGCCGCGGGAGCGAATCTCCTTCAGAACCTTCTTCAGGCGCTCTTCGAAGTCACCGCGGTAGCGCGAACCTGCGACCAGGGAGCCCAGGTCCAGGGTGTACAGGTGCTTGTCCTTGAGGGTTTCGGGGACGTCACCATGCACGATAGCCTGTGCCAGGCCCTCCACGACGGCGGTCTTACCGACGCCGGGCTCACCAATCAGCACGGGGTTGTTCTTGGTACGGCGGGAGAGGACCTGCATGACGCGTTCCATCTCCTTGTGGCGGCCGATGACCGGGTCCAGCTCGCCCTCACGTGCTGCTGCGGTGAGGTTGCGGCCGAACTGATCCAGGATGGTCGAACCCGCGGGAGTGCCTTCGCGAGAGTTACCCGCACCCACGCCAGCGGTTTCCTTATCGCCGGAGTTGTTGCCGGGGTAACCGGAAATCAGGTCCATAACGGCCTGGCGCACGGCAGCGGGCTCAGCGCCCAGCTTGACCAGCACCTGGTTTGCCACGCCCTCGTTTGCACGAACCATGCCCAGCAGGATGTGTTCGGTGCCGATGTAGCCATGGTTCAGCTGAATAGCCTCGCGCATGGACAGTTCGAGAACTTTCTTCGCGCGCGGGGTGAAGGGGATGTGGCCGTTAGGCGCCTGGGGGCCGGGGCCGACGATGTCCTGAACCTGTTCACGTACTGCGTTCAGGGTAACGCCCAATGATTCCAGGGCGCGGGCACCGATGCCTTCGCCCTCGTGAATCAGACCGAGCAGAAGGTGTTCGGTACCGATGTAGTTGTGGTTGAGCATGCGTGCCTCTTCCTGGGCAAGCACCACAACGCGCCGAGCTCGATCGGTAAAGCGTTCAAACATTTACGCACTCCTTGCATTTTCCTATTGATACAAGAGTACGTTGAGCTGCGGGTTTATGCCCCGCGTGTGGGCGCCTGTTCGCCATCAAGAGAACAGATGAGCTGTTCGGGGCGTTTTGAGCGTGTTTTCGGGCGCCTAGGAGGGGGTTCTGCGGGATTTTGGGGAGGTTCCAAGGAGTAGCTCCCACAGGTGAGGGAGAGGCCAGAAAGCAGGTGCGGAGGCTCTGCAAGTGGGCTCTGAGGGGCGGTAGCGCCGATACGAGGGTACCCGGGAGAACAGAACCCACAAGAAACCATATAGACCCACACTGGAACCCCTAGTTTTCTGCACGCGCGTGAATATATTGCAGAAATTTTTAAAAATTTATATGTTTGCGTGAGAAATTTCAATAATTCGCAAAAATATATACAGCTCGATTATTGACAGAATATTTCCACATAATTCCCAGGCAATCCGCAGCGGAATTTCCGCCGATAATCATCGTGGTATCGGGGGAAGTATCAGGGGAAATCTCCACGACAGCACACGGGTGGCGCGCTTATTATTTTCGGCTCTATTCAGAGTAGACCCCACACCCCACGCAGAGGGAATATCCCGACGAATAACAACAGCATCAAAGAGATTAATGCGCCAACACCTTTAGTGTTCCTGCCGATGCATGAAATCTAAATGAACGCAGAATCCGAATGTGTACTATGCTCCTGCGTTCAACCAATACCCTTCTCGGTATTGCACCGATTGCCCCATCAACCAGCCCAATATATTTTACGCGTAAATAGTTAATTGGAATTGGGTATAAAACATCCCCCCTTCAGATATGCAGAACATACAACACATACAAGAGGGCAAAACAAAAGGCGGACGGTGATAACACCGTCCGCCCTAAGCACCCGGAGGTTTAGAACCTTAAAGAACCAACCCCTCCGGCTACACGCAATGCGTAGAACCCTTAGTCCTGAGCCTTCATTGCTTCGTAGTATGCGTCCTGAATATCCTGGTGGATGCGGCCGCGGTCAGAGACCTTGTGGCCGTTAGCCTTAGCCCACTCGCGGATTGCTGCGGTCTCGGGGTTACGCTTAACCGGAGCAGCGGTGCCGCGGGGTGCACGGGTGCGCTGGGTAGCGGTACCCTGCACGCGGCGGGACTTTGCCACGAAGGGGCGGATAGCGTCACGCAGGCGAGCTGCGTTAGCGGAGGACAGGTCGATCTCGTAGTGAGCGCCGTCCAGGCCGAAACGGATGGTTTCGTCTGCGGGGCCGCCGTCGAGATCATCTTCAAGGATGATGCGAACCTTCTGTGCCATTGAGGCACCTCCTCATCTGTTGCATATATCCTGTGGATAAACCCAAAAGCCTCTATCGGAGATTGAGAAAATAGTGTGCCGGATATATTTATGTACTAATTTTCTTTCACATAGTAACAGAAATATATTAAAGATTCCGAAAACTTCCTGAATATTGAAACAATGCGCTGATCGCCCTGAGCGATATATCCATTCCGTTCATCTCCGTTAAATCCTCACCCACCCCGCACACATTAATGCACAGTTTAGAGTGCAAATACTTTGGATTCCTCCGGCACACACTATGGGGACAATATCGAACAATGCACAACACGGCACCACCAACAATCCCCAGGAATTACACCACCCGCACGGGCACCCACAATACGCCATTCACTCCAGGTATTCCCAGGCTATTCAAAAGCGAAATTCTGGTCCTATCCCAACAGCTCATTCTTTTCTACGCAACACATTCGTGTATAAGAACAGAAACCCCCACCAGAACGAATAGAGCAGCATAAATCAGCACCAGAATAGAACAAAAAAGCACCGAAAAAAGCCCCTGACTTGTGCAAATAAACAGAAAATCCCACCTCGGGAGCTATACACCGTGCAAAAGAGTGCACGCAAAAACGGCGGGTGCCGCAGATACAACCGTATCCGCGGCACCCGCCGCATTATCGCCTCTCAAGGTGAAGCTAAAGCTTAGGCTTCCGGCTTCATCAAGGGGAAGAGAATAGTCTCACGAATACCGGGCTGACGCACCACAGTACCCGGACGCTCCGGATCCTGATCGCCCGCCAGCAGCATAATCAGACGGTCAATGCCCAGACCCAGGCCACCCATCGGGGGTGCACCGTGCTCCAGGGCGCGCAGGAAGTCCTCATCCAGCTCCATCGCCTCATCGTCACCGGCAGCAGCCAGCAGCGACTGAGCGGTCAGGCGCTCACGCTGAATGACCGGGTCAATCAGCTCGGAGAACGCGGTACCGCGCTCCATGCCGCCAATAATCAGGTCCCACGCCTCAATCAGCGGCTCACCCGAACGGTGCGGACGAGCCAGCGGCTGAGCGCTCGGCGGGTAATCGTACACGAAGGTCGGGTTCACCAGGGTCGGCTCAACAATCTCACCGAACAGCTCGGTCACCAGCTTCTCAGCGTCCCACTTCGGGTCGATATCAACCTCGTGCTTCTCAGCAATCTCACGCAGAACGGAAGCGTCAGTCTCAGGGGTGATCTCAACGCCCACAGCCTCAGACAGGCCCGGGTACACGCCAACCCACTTCCACTCACCGAACAGGTCGATGGTGCCGTTCTCAGTCTCAATACGCTCGGTACCGACAGCCTTCGCGCAGGACTGGATAATCTCCTTCATGCGCTCAGCCATCACAAACTGGTCAGCGTAGGTCTCGTAGCACTCCAGGGTGGTGAACTCGGGGCTGTGGGTCGAGTCCACACCCTCGTTACGGAACACGCGGCCAATCTCGTACACGCGCTCAATACCGCCCACCACTGCGCGCTTGAGCGGTAGCTCGGTCGCAATACGCATGGTCATCGGCTGATCAAAAGCGTTCAGGTGGGTGCGGAACGGGCGAGCAGTCGCGCCACCGTGCACCAGCTGCAGAACGGGGGTCTCAACCTCAATGTAGCCGTGATCCTCCAGCACGCGGCGGACGGTGCGGGTAATCAGGGCGCGCTTCTTCACCAGCTCGCGAGCCTCCTCGCGAACCATCAGGTCCAGGTAACGCTGGCGAACGCGGGTTTCCTCGTTCAGGTCCTTGTGCAGAACCGGCATGGGGCGCAGCGCCTTCGACGCCATCTTCCAGTCGGTCACCATAATGGACAGCTCACCGCGGCGAGAAACAATCACGCGGCCGGTCACGAACACGTGGTCACCCAGGTCAACCAGGGACTTCCACTCAGACAGGGACTCCTCGCCAACCTCAGCCAGCGAAAGCATCGCCTGGATGCGCTTACCCTCGGTACCACCCTGCAGGGTCGCAAAGCACAGCTTACCGGTGTTACGGACGAACACCACGCGGCCACCAACATGCACCACACGGTCAGTCTCGTCGCCAGCCTTCAGCTCCTCAGCAGCCAGCTTCGGATCGTACTCGGCGCGCAGATCCTCAATGTGGTTGGGCTCCACGCGGTTGCCCTCAGAATCCAGCAGACCCACCGGGTATGCCTCGCGACCCGACTCGATCAGCTTCGCACGCTTCTCCAGGCGAATCTGCATCTGCTCGGACATATCAGCAATCGCCGGTGCGGCAGTGTGCTCAGTGCTCACAGTGATACCTATCTGTGTAGTGTGTTGGGGACTCTTCTAAACGAACGAACGCTTAGCGCAGGTCCATGTTGTCAATCAGGCGGGTCGGGCCAACGAACGCGGCAACCAGTGCCAGCACTCGCTCCGACTCCTCAGTCGGCTCACCGAAAGTCATCGGGTCGACCAGTTCCAGGTAGTCAAGGCGTACACCCGGAGTGGAGTTGATACGCTCACGCGCACCGTCCAAATCAATCTCGTGGAAGCCACGGTTCAGCGAATTCTCACGCAGCATCGCCAGGGTGCGGGACAGCACCAGGGCAGACTCGCGCTCCTCATCCGACAGGTAGCTATTACGCGAAGACAGCGCCAGGCCGTTATCGTCGCGAACAATCGCCACCGGGCGCATGGTCACGTCGTGGTTGAAATCGTGCACCATACGCTGAATCAGGATGTACTGCTGAGCGTCCTTCTGACCGAAGTACGCGTTCACCGGATGGTTACCCGCAGCGGGGCGAATAATGTTGAAGAACTTATTGACCACGGTCAGCACACCGTCAAAGTGGCAGGGGCGGGTCGCACCCTCAAACTTGGTGCCCAGCTCGCCGCTCGAAATGCGAATCAGCGGGTCACCGTCGGGGTACATCTCTTCCACCGAGGGGGCGAAAATGATGCTCACGCCGGCGGCACCAGCCAGGGCAGCGTCTGCCTCCAGGGTGCGCGGGTATGCTTCGTAATCCTCGCCGGGGCCAAACTGCAGCGGGTTCACGAAAATGGAGGCGACCACTACATCATTCTGTTCAGCGGCGCGACGCAACAGGGTTGCGTGGCCGTCGTGCAGGGCGCCCATGGTGGGCACGTAGCCCAGGGATGCGTTCTGGTACTGAACTGCGGTGCCGTTCTGCTCCGCCTCCTGGCGGGCTGCCCGGTCCAGTTCCTCCTGCGCAGCCGCAAGAGATTCGGTGATTGCCGTGCGGAACTCCGCAATGGTGGTCACGACTCGGGGCTTCGAAGTCTCAGTCATGACGAGAACTCCTTGTTTTCGGGGGCTGAATCGTCAATATCGCCGGGGTGGTTGCATTCCGTAGAATCGCCCAGCAGATTCTCAATTCGTCCCAGTTGTTCATCGTTTAACAAACCTCTATTATGCGCTCTTTTTGCGGTTGCGTGTGCCAGAGCGGCATAAGAGTCTGTAATATCACCTGTTTTCTCATGCTCTGAGTACTCATTCAGAGCCTGAAGGTGAGCCTTCACGGTGCCTGCGTCTCCGCGTGCGACGGGCCCGGTGAGAGCGCCCTCACCGCTGGCGAGCGCATTGTCCACGGCGGCTCGAACAAGCGGCCCCATGTAGCGTGCCGGGTCCTCAATACCGATGGATGCGAGCATCTGCTGGGACTGACCCAGGATGGTCACGAGGTGGTTCGCGGCGTGCGCCAGGGCTGCGTGGTAGAGGGCGCGGTCCGCCTCGGCAACGTGCACGGGTTCGCCGCCCATCTCCACCACGAGTGCCTGAGCAATCGGGATGAACGGCGCCGGTCCGGTCACGGCGAAGCAGGTGCCGTTCAGGCGCTGCAGGTCCACGGACATGCCGGTGAAGGTCATGGCGGGGTGAATCGCCAAACCGATAGCACCCAGCGCGGTCGCCGGTGCGAGAACCTCGGTGCCGTGGCGACCGGAGGTGTGCACCAGAATCTGTCCGGCAGTGATACTCCCCGAGGACGCCAGGTAGGTGACAAGACCCGGCAGCTCATCATCGGGAACCGCAAGAATCAGCAATTCGCTACGTTCGGCAATCTGCTCCACCGACAGCAGCGGCACATCGGGAAGCAGCATCGCGGCGCGCTCCTGAGAAGCCTCAGACACCGCGTGAACACCCACAATAGTGTGCTCGCAGGCGCGCAAAGCCGCACCGAGGACGGATCCGACCCTCCCGGCGGAAATAATTCCAATGCCCAAACGCGCAGGTTTTGAATGCTGTATCACGGCTTTAAGTATATTCTCCCTTTCACGGCAACCCTGCCGCCGATGTCACGAAGAACACCGACGGCAGGGCGTGATCTGTAGTTTTGCTGCCCGCTAACCCGGCGGGGAAGCTCAGCTGACGGGCTGGCTTAGGGACGCCCACTCATCACCGGTACGCGGTAGTAAGGCTCAATACCCTCCAACCGAACCGTCATCAGCCACACCAGGTCCTCGCAGACGCGCGGCGGCAAGTGCATCATGAGCGTGCGCACCGGGCCGGGCACCGTACCGAAATGCACGCTCGCGCATCCGAAGGCACGCTGCAGCGGGCCCTGACCTCGGCTCACGCTCAGCACACGGCTGACCGGAACAATCGCCAGCGTGCGGATAAAGTAGCCGCCACGAATCAGCAGCAGGTCGCCGCGCGTATGCTCACCAACGCTCGCGCGCGCGGCATCCGAATCAATGCGGGTGCTCGCCTGCACCGAACCGGCAGTGTAACCGACCGTGGTCACGCCGTTACGCTTCCAGGTGAGCGGGTCCATCCAGCGCGCCGACGAAGGGGTCACAATCATTGCCGGAACCTGCGGCTGCTGACGCTTCAACGAACCATCGGCGGTATCCAGCAGCACCTGCGCCTGCGCCTCATCCAGGGCGGGCAGAAGCAGACGCAACACCATCAGCGCCTCCGGCCTATTACCAACCGGCAGAGCAATATTGCGGGTCACCAGCTTCTGGTTGTCGTTCTGCTCAACACCGATACCGGCGATGGTCATCTTGATGCGGTACCAGCCGAACACACGCCACAGAATGGACTGCTCCACGGCGAGTGCCTGAATACGCTCAACCATCACGTTCTGGGTGTGCGTACCGGTGAAACCGTACCGCAGGGTCACCCCGCCCTGACCGCTGGGGGTGATTTTGAAGTTCGCGGCACCATCAAAACGTGCCCACAACGTACCCAAGTAACCGAGCAGCGGTACGAAGGTGCCGGGTAGCAACGCCATGAAAATGAGGAACGGACTCTCGCCGTCTAGAATCGCGGCAATGACCGCGGCACCGACCATGAGAGCCACGGCGGGCACCAGCCACACCAGATGCTCCAGCATGATGGAGGCAATTAGACGCATATTCGAGATGCGGAAAATCGGCGGCTGCGAGGGGTCAGCCGCGACCGGCATCGGCATACGACCACGAGCGCCGCGACGGGATGCGCCGGGCTGCTGAGTACCGGGATGCTGGGGTACAGACTGCTCGGGTGCGGGCTGCGAGTAGCCGCCCTGCTGGGGCGTTGCCTGCTGATTAGCGGGCTGGGCGCCGTCCTGTGCGGGCGCACCATAGGACGCCTCATAGGATGCCTCAAACGGCTGATGCAGCTGATCCGCATCCGGCATGCGCTCCGCCGAAATCTGCATGCTATCGGGCAGTACGTCGACCGGGCGGCCAGCCACCTCCGAACGTAGCAGGTTAATACTCGCCATCGCGGTGCGGCGCAGAACCTCCGCCTTGCGGGCAGAAACGTACTTGATGTGCAGCGCCTCCGAAGAACCGTCAGCCACCTCAAAACGCAGCTCCGACAGGCCCAGCAGGCGCGCCACCAGAGGACGCGAAATATCCACGCTCTGCACGCTCTCCAGACGGATCGTGCGGTTCTTCTTGAACAGAAAACCGCTACGGCGGTGAATCGCCAAATCGTCCAGGCTATAGCGGGTAAACCACCAGTCAATCGAGCCAGCCACCAGAATCAGCACGAGCACGGCGAAGCCGATAAGCTGCGAGTACGTTGCGCTGAAGTAGCTGTTGTTCTCGTCGAATGCCTGCGTCAATCGCGCGCCCCACTCGTTCGGCGGGGTGGTCAAAATATTCAGGATAATGCTCTGGAAAAAACCAAACGCCAACAGAATAATGAACCAGAGGTTCATGATGAACGTGCGGATATCGGCACGCCACCACTTCTGCTCCTGCGGCATCTGGGAGGCAGGAGGCTGCGGTGCCTGCGGCGCGGGGTTGACCGGATTCGGGGTACTCATTAGAGTGCCGCCATTCGCTCATCGGCGCGGCGCACCAGATCCGCGCGCAGCTCCTCCGCCACGTTCAGCGGAATACCGAACAGCACCATCGTGCCGGTGGTCGTACCCGCGGTGCGCACCGTCAGGCGGGCAACACCGCACATGCGCTCCAGAGGGCCCGAATCCACATCAACATACTGGATGCGACCGTACGGCATGGAGCTCATCGAACGGAACACGATACCGCGGCGAGCCATCAGGTGATTCGACTCCAGCGCGTAGCCGAGCGCGCGAGTACGGCGCGGCGTGGTCAGAATCCACCACAGACCCCACAAACCAAACACCGCGACCACCACCAGGCCGACGATGCGTAGCGCCTCCGGGCCGCCGAAGAACGCGCCCGCACAATACACGGCAACACCCGCAAGAATCGGGAGCGCCAAGGCAGAAATAGTGTGAACAAAACGAACCGTCAGGTAGCCGGATGCGGCGGGCACCCACTGCGGGTCCGGCACGGCTTGCGCGGGAACCGGCTGAGAGCTTACCGGCTGCGCGGGAACCGGCTGAGGCGCGTTCGGGTACGCGGCAGCGGGCGGAACCTGCTGACCGTGCTGTGTCTGTTGCCCATACTGCGATTGCTGGTCATACGGGGTCTGCTGTCCATACGGGGCACCAGCCTGACCGTAGGGTTGCTGGTACTGCCCGTACTGGTTCTGCTGAGCAGGCTGGCTCTGA
>ERZ1699226.151-NODE-157-length-11891-cov-2.882523_pt1 | contig 11891 bp, 8 predicted proteins | sample MGYA00581547_ERZ1699226 | MGnify/ENA primary metagenome ERZ1699226 (study PRJEB42319, sample SAMD00040328) | human oral metagenome | material: saliva | host: Homo sapiens | study: EMG produced TPA metagenomics assembly of PRJDB4115 data set (Metgenomic analysis of...
ACGATGCAGCAGGTCTGGACCACCGCGGGTATCGCGGAGACCGACCCGAACTGGATTGAGCACCCCCGCTCCGTTTTGGTTGACCACGAGTCCGGTAAGGCGTTCGTGACCGGCCGCTTCTTCGTGTCCGCAATTGACCTGAAGACCAAGCAGGTTGAGAAGATTCAGCTTGAGGGCGCACCCGACGGTGGCACCCGCTACATCAGCATGAACATCCTGGTTGACGGCGGTAAGCTGTACGTTCCCGAGCGTACCGGCGGCAAGATTTTCGTCATCGACACCAAGACCTTCAAGGTGGAGACCAGCTTCGACACCAAGGGCAACGCTGAGGGTGAGGTTCGCCCCTCCGACATCGCGATTGACCACTCCCAGAACGAAATTTACGTCTCCTCCCAGGGCGTGAAGGGCGAGAACTCCGGTGTATCCGTGTACGATGCGACCACCTACGAGTTCAAGAAGTTCATCCCCTTCGGCACCCAGGCGCTCTCGCTCGATAACGACGAGGCCAACGACCTGGTGTACGTGACCGACTTCGGCACCGGCAAGGTGGGCGTGATTGACGGCGGCGCAGCGGACAAGCTGATTGCCGAGGTCGCCATGAACGGCGGCAAGGCAAACGACCTGGTCGTACTGCCCAACGGCTCCGTTGTCGCTGTGGACAAGCAGGCTGGCGCAACCGCAACCGTGCCCTACGTCCTCGACGGCACCACCGGCACCGTCAGCACCTCAGATAAGGTCACCAGCAAGCCTTCTAAGGACAAGCAGGGCAACGAGGTTCCCGCCAAGACCTCCGAGATTCAGGCGAACTCCATCCTGAAGTTCAAGGTCACCGCAACCGCAGGCGACAACTCCGAGGTCAAGCAGGTCACCCCCGAAACCCGCGAGTTCCAGGGCTACCCGGCAACCGCCACCAAGACCAAGGCAACCGACTCTACCACCCCCTCCACCGAGGCACACCGCACCGTGGACGCAAACGGTAGCGTTGCGAACATCATTCAGGGTCTGCCCGGCCAGTTCCAGGTTGGCTACTCCAAGAAGAACCACAAGCTGTTCGTGCCCACCGTGGGTGCACGCGGCGGCCTCGCTTCCTCCCTGGCACGCGTGGATGCAGACACCCTGCAGACCGAGGCTTTCGCCGAGCTGCCCGTGAAGAAGAACGACAAGGGCCAGTATGGTTACACCTCCGCGTACGGCGTGACCGTTGATGACGTGGACGGCACCGTCTGGGTTACCAACACCACCGACAACTCCGTGGCAGTGTACGACCAGCAGACTCTCAAGCTCATCTGGAGCAACGAGGGCGTGAAGAAGGACGACCCGAACTGGATTGAGCACCCCCGCTCCGTTTTGGTTGACCACGAGTCCGGTAAGGCGTTCGTGACCGGCCGTTACTTTGTCTCTGCTATTGACCTGAAGACTAAGCAGGTTGAGAAGATTCAGCTTGAGGGCGCACCCGACGGTGGCACCCGCTACATCAGCATGAACCTGTTCCTCGATGGCGGCAAGCTGTACGTGCCCGAGCGCACCGGCGGCAAGCTCTTCGTCGTGGACACCAAGACCTTCAAGGTTGAGAAGACCATCCAGACTCAGGGTGAGGATTCCACCGTTGAGGTTCGCCCCTCCGACGTTGCTGTGGACCACTCGCTGAATGAGATTTACGTCTCTTCCCAGGGTGTGAAGGGCGTCAACTCCGGTATCTCCGTGTACGACCTGACCACCGGCGAGTTCAAGAAGTTCGTCAAGTTCGGCACCCAGGCGCTTGCTCTGGAGCACGATGAGGACCGCGACCTGGTGTACGTGACCGACTTCGGTACCGGCAAGGTGGCTGTCTTCGACGGCCGCGCTGACGAGGTCATCGGCGAGGTTGAGATGAACGGTGCAGCCGCGAACGACGTGACCCTGCTCAAGGACGGCTCCGTGCTGGTTCTCGACAAGAAGGACCGCGACGAGAAGGTGACCCTGCCTTACGTGCTCAACGGCACCACCGGCGAGATTACCACCGCCAGCGAGTACACCACTCTGCCCGGCAAGGACCGCCAGGGTAACGACGTTCCCGCATCGGTTCAGCAGCTGAAGGCTAACTCGATCCTGAAGTTCAAGGTTGGCGTGAAGGACACCGACGCGAGCGCAGCTCCGGTGGGTATCACCCCGACTTCGCTGCAGTTCGCTGGTTACCCGACGGTGACCGGTGTGAAGGCTGAGGAGTCGAAGCCTGCTGACCCGAAGCCTGCTGACCCGAAGCCGGCAGATCCGAAGCCGGCAGATCCGAAGCCGGCAGATCCGAAGCCGGCTGACCCGAAGCCTGCTGACCCGAAGCCTGCTGACCCGAAGCCTGCTGACCCGAAGCCTGCTGACCCGAAGCCTGCTGACCCGAAGGTAGAGGACAAGAAGGCTGAAGATAAGAAGTCTGAGGACGTTAAGTCTGAGGATAAGAAGTCTGACGCTAAGACCGGTGCACAGGACTCCAAGTCTGCTCCGGATGCAGTGAAGGCTGATAAGTCCGGTTCGGCTGTGAAGAACGGTGGTTCCTCCGCAGGTGGTTCCGATAATTTGGGCGGTGGCTCCTCGGTAGCTAAGAGCGACGCAGGTTCCTCGCAGGCTGGTTCTTCGCGTAGCGCTCTGGCGAACACCGGTGCGAACGCTGTGATGCCGCTGGTTGCTTTTGCTTCTGTGGCTCTGATTGCGGGTGCTGCTCTGGTGGTGCGCCGCCGCAAGGCATAAAGCGTAACGTTTAGCTCTCGGGCTTAAACGCTCGATATAACGCGTGAAAAGGCGGGTATTTTCTCTTTCGGATTCTTCGAATCTGGGGGAGGGGTACCCGCCTTTTGTGTGCCCGCTTGGGCTAATGCTGGATAGGTGGTTTTAGGAAATATTTATATATGTGCACTTGCCTGTAAAAATATAGGTTTTGAATGTCGAGAAAATGTTTAACCCGTGGTGAATCTCGCTGGCGCGCCTCACCTAAACATTTACATTAATGTGTAAATATAAAAGCATCACAATACCCCTCGCGACCTGGGTTTTTGCCCGCAAGAGCAAGGAAAAACCCGGGGGAGCACATCAACCTTCACGTGATACTGAAGGCGAATTAGGGGATTACTCACAAAAACACAAAACACGCCCACGTCGCTGCTTGTATTTTCCTGGGAAAACATTGAGGATTAGAAGGTAGGTAAATTTATGCGTTACCTGCATTTCTGCTTTTCGTGCCGTCGAATATGTCACCGCATATTCACGGGTGTCTCGTTAGCATTCGCATGCGGCATGTGAGCACTTCCGTTACACATTTGAAGGACACACATTGAACCTCACTCCCTCCTCGGGCAAAGCACTGAAGGGGCTCGCCGTCGGCTCCCTCGCGCTCGCAATCTCCGGCGCAGCCATGATTCCTGCCTCCTTCGCAGCACCGAACACCGCAAACCAGACCGCGACCCCCAGCGCATCGGCTCCTTCCACCGCATCGCTGAGCCGCGTTGTTGACACCTCCGCGTCCGTCGCGCAGATTACCCAGGGTCCGCCCGGCCAGTACCAGGTTGCCTACTCTAAGGCGACCAACAAGATCTGGATGGTCGGCGTGGGTGCCCGCGGCGACCTCGCCTCCACCATTGCTCGTGTCAACGCAGACACTCTTCAGATTGAAGAAGTGGCGGCGCTTCCCTTCGAGCTGGATAAGAACGGCGAATTTGGCTACATTTCCGCGTACGGCATCACTGTTGATGATGTGTCCGGTACCGTGTGGGTTACTAACACCACCGACAACTCCCTGTCTGTGTTCGACCAGAACACCATGGAGCAGATTTGGACTAACCACGGTATCTCCGAGAGTGACCCGAACTGGATTGAGCACCCCCGCTCTGTGCTGGTGGACCACAACTCCGGCAAGGTGTTCGTGACCGGCCGCTACTATGTGTCCGCAATCGACATGAAGACCTTCCAGGTCACTAAGCTGCAGCTGGAAGGCGCCCCCAATGGTGGTACCCGCTACATTGGCATGAACATGACCATTGACGGCGACAAGCTGTATGTGCCCGAGCGCACCGGCGGCAAGGTCTTCGTAATCAACACTCATACGTTCAAGACTGAGCAGGTTATTCAGACCCGCGGCGAGAATTCCTCCGTTGAAGTTCGCCCCTCTGACGTCACTATTGACCACTCCGAGAACGAAATTTACGTCTCCTCGCAGGGCGTGGACGGCGTGAACTCCGGTATCTCTGTCTATGATCTGACCACCGGTGCGTTCAAGAAGTTCGTTAAGTTCGGTACCCAGGCGCTGTCCATGGAGAACGACGAGAACCGCGACCTGGTGTACGTTACCGATTTCGGTACCGGCAAGATTGCTATCTTTGACGCTAAGACCGACCGCGTGATCGGTGAGGTTGAGATGAACGGCGGTAAGGCTAACGACCTGACCGTCACCGAGGATGGCTCCGTTGTTGCAGTGGACAAGCAGGATATCGCTAACACCACTGCGGCTGTGCCCTACGTGCTGAACTCGAAGACCGGCGACGGCACCATGACCGACACCTACACCTCCAAGGCGACCGTGGATCGCAACGGCAAGGCTGTTCCTTCCTCGCAGCAGAAGCTGGTCCCGAACTCCATCGTGAAGTTCTACGCCGAGGTTTCCGAGGGTGAGTTCACCTCCACCGCGACCATTAACCCCGCTAAGGTTCCCTTCCAGGGCTACCCGAAGCAGGCTACCGCAGTGCTGATTGACCCCACCCTGAACTTCGCTGAGGGCACCGTCGACATTACCCGCCCCTACACCTTCCACGTCTCCGGCTACGACTTTGAGAAGCCCCCAGCAGAAGGTATTCGCCTGTTCCTCGTCAAGGAAGGCGAATGGTCGATGGGTTACGACAAGCTGACCGATAGCGAACTGGCGAATATTCAGAAGGTCTCCACCGTCGTTCCGGCGAGCGCGTTCGTCTACAACGCACGCACCGGCAAGTACTCCTTCGACGCAACTCTGCGTGTTCCCGCGAACACCATGCAGTACAGCCAGGGCTATATGCTCGGTACTGTCACCGCTGGTTCCGACGTGGCTACCAACCGTAATTACGATTCGGCTGTTTCGCTGATTGTTAATGATGCGAAGGACGCCGGCAATGCGGATAACCGCGATGAGGCTGAGGAGCCGGCATTCCCGACCAATGCTTCGGCATCGCCTTCCGCATCTGCTGCTGTAGCAGAAAAGAAGCCGGCAGCTGAGCAGCCTAAGGGCGAACAGTCGAAGGCTGAGGAAGCTAACGACCAGCTGGGAACCACCGCGAAGACCGCGCCGCTGAAGAACTCTTCTTCGGTGAAGTCTGAGGATCAGTCTAAGGGCTCCGGTTCGGATTCTCAGGTGAGCGCTTCGGCAACCAAATCTGCGCCTCAGAGCAAGGGCTCGCTGGCTAAGACCGGTGCTCAGAATGTTCTGAGCCTGGCTGCTGTTGGTGCGTTTGTGCTGATTGCTGGTGCCGCTGTGATGGTGCTTCGCCGCCGTAAGGCATAGTTTCTTGCTCTAGTTTGAGCGGATGCGCCCCGTACATTGTGCGGGGCGCATTTTTGTGCCTTGATGCCGTGGTGTTGTGGTGCCGTGGCGCCTGAACGAGGCAGGCGCGGGCACGGAGGCGGGCGCTGCGGAGGTGCCGGATGGCTGTCGGGGGGGGTCTGCACAGCTGGGGGAGGAGTCTGTTTTTAGGCCTTGCACTCAGTGTAAAATATGTGACTCATTTCACCGCTTTTCGATTTGGTTGTTTCTGGGAACCTCTGTATAGTTATATGTGTTGCCAGGGAGACCTGGTAAAAGAGATGTAAATCTCACGGCCCCATCGTATAGCGGCCTAGTACTCCGCCCTCTCACGGCGGCAACACCGGTTCAAATCCGGTTGGGGTCACACTAGGAAAAAAGCCTTGATTCTTCGGAATCAAGGCTTTTTTGTTTATATCTGTCTTTTTCAAGAAAGATTAAAAGCGAGAAGCCACATGTGTTTGAAACACATGTGGCTTCTCAGCGGTATATGGGACCCGGAATCTACTGTGCCGACGCCTCAGCAGAAGCAGTAGTAGCCTCAGCGGAACCTGCAGCGGTCGCCTCCGCAGACGCAGTACCCTCAGCGGAAGCGCTCGGGCTCAGCGACGGAACCGGCGAGGCAGACGCAGTACCCGGAGCACGACGCACCATACGCCAAGTGCCGTCCTGGTAGTGTGCCACAATCTGGCCAGCCACCGGCTTACCCGGGTACTTGAATACCTCGGTCAGCGGCTGCACACGATCATTGGTCTTGCTGTACACGCCAGCACCCTCAGCACCATCAATTACCATCTCGGTTGCCCAAGTGTAGTAGCCGGTGCGGGTGTCCTTAGTCGGGCGGTCAGCAGTCAGCGACAGAATCATCGGACGCTCGGAACCAATCACCCAGCCGCTCTCCGAAGCGTACATGCTCTGGAAGAACTCAGCCACAGTCGAGTAGTCGCCGGTGTGGTCAATGTTTGTGAAGCGTACACCGTCACCGGTCAGTAGCAGGTAGTTCAGGGTAGCCTGCCAGTACGCGATGAACGCATGCAGACCCTCAACACTGTTCTCACGCAGCTTCGCCGGCTCAACCGGGATCGCGACGTTTACAGCCTTGTGCTCCTTGGTGCCGGGCTCAAAAGTGCCAGTGGAGGAGTAATCGGCAAGAACGACCTCACCCTTCATGCTGGGGCCAGCCTCAACGGTGGTGGTTGCCGCCGCGGTGGGGGAGACGGATGCGGTAGCGCTTGCGGTCGAAGACTCGGTAGCGGACGCGCTCGCGGTCGCAGAAGATTCGGAGGACTTTGAGGAACATGCGGCAAGAAGCACGGCGGTGCCCAGGCCCAGTGCGGTCAGGGCGGTGCGGCGGGTATACATGGTAGACATGGGGCTCTTTCTGAGGTGAATAAAGTATGTGCCGGTATTGAACTAATTCCAGAATATCGCAGGGGAGCGGTCAGCCCAATGTTGTGTACGCCTCCAATGCCGTAAAAGCGGCGGTAGATGACGAAAAACACGGGACCCAGAGATTCTCGCACGACTACGATATGGCCGGGGTTCTAAACGGAGGCACCGGAGCTGCTCGCGCTTGAAGTGGGTGAGATCGGAGCTAGTTTGACTCGTTCATTCCAGACCGTCCATGCACCATCCTGATATTTCAAGGCAAAGAAGAAATCATAATCGCCAGTATTGCCATCCAATGAGGTCATGGGTAGTTCCCGGCCATCTGTATAGTGAATCGTTGTTTTCTTGTGGTAGCGGCTGGTGGCCCTCCAACGATACTGGTGCTCGTTAACCTGCTCTGGAGCGTCCTCGGTCAGGTTCGCTGAGACTGGTGCATCTGCGCCCTACATCCAGCCAGTGTTGCTCTTATAAAGCTTGGAGAAGGCTTCTGCCTTGTAGATATCGTTTCGGTTTATATCCACAGCCATGAAGGGTTCAATATCACCGGAGAGTATCAGGTAATTGAAAGATGCTACCCAGAAGCCTATGGCGGCGTACATGCCCTCTGTCGTCTTGGCCCTCATCTTTGCAGGAGGAATAGGCTTGGGTGGATTCTCCGCCTTCTTTGAGCTGGTCGCGGGAACGTAGGTGCCGCGTGATTCGTAGCTGTTAAACTTCAGCTCGCCCTTGTAGGAGCGCTGTTCCTTGGGCGTGCTCGGGTCGCTGAGCGGGCGAATATCGCTGGCGCAGGCGGTCAAGGAGGCGAGCGCGGCGGTGGCGGCGATGCCAAAGGCGGCGCGTCGGGTCACGAAGGTGGACATAAGGTACCCTTCAATAGATTATCGGTGTATCTATTTCAGGGTACCTTAGTGTATTTGGTTATGTTTATGATTTCTTCGTTGTCAAACCTTGGAAAATGCTACAAAAGATACGTTAGCCAACGAAAAGTTCCGTTTACTAGGGGCAAGTGTCACCATCTTCTGATGTTGCCGCTTTCCTGTACTGGCATTTTCCTGAGCCGCCGTTTTCCCGCGCTGCCGCATCCTAAACGTTGAGGCCAGAATCGCTTCCGCCCGAGGAGCCGGGGGAAGTCGTCGAGGAACTCTTCGTCTCAACGGTGACCATCCACGCATCGTTTCGGTATTTCAACACAAAAGTAATTTCATTGTCATTGGAGTCACCGCTCGCCCCAGCCAGACGAATGTCCCTGTCCTCGGGCACGTAATGGAGAACAGCATCCTTATGGCTGTGGACAATACCCTTCCAACGGTACTGCTCATCGTCGACCTTCTGCGGGGTCTCTTCGGTCAGATCAGCCACGAGCGGCGTCTCGGTGCCGTACATCCACCCCTCACCCTTTGCATACAACTCTACGTATGCTTCCATCTTCCGCACGTAGATGACATCCATGTCCACGGCCTTGAGCGGCGTGTCGTCGCCTGTAACCGTCAGATAATTCAGGGACGCGACCCAGTAGCCTATAGCTGCGTACATGCCCGAGGTCGTCTTCGATTTCATGTTCACGGGAGGGGTGGGCATAGGCGGGTTCTCCGCCTTCTTCGTGCTGCTTGCGGGGTGGTACGTTCCGGTCGACTTGTAGCTATTGAACTTCAGCTCGCCCTTGTAGGGGCGCATCGGGTCAACTACGCTCGGGTCCTCCAGCGGGCGGATATCGCTGGCGCAGGCGGTCAAGGAGGCGAGCGCGGCAGCGGCAACAACGCCCAGGGCGGTGCGTCGGGTAACGAAGGTAGGCATGGGAACCCCTCAATAGTTTGTTCGTGTGCTTTTAAGCGTACCCGAGCAGGTTTGTTGGCACACTCAAAGCCGGCACCTGCTCATCTGGGGGAATAGTTCAACACGACCGTACGCAGGCCATGCAAAAAAAGGGGAAGCCCCCACACGCAATCTCAACTACATGCGGGAGCTTCCCCTGTATCTCTTCCTCTAAATCTAAAAGTGACCGCCCGTAAGAGGCGTTGGTTTTCTAGTCCTTAGACTTACTCTTTTTTGGAAGAACCCACATCGGAGGATTCTTCCTCGCTGACCATGAACCAGGAGCCGTCCTTGTAGTCCATCGCAAAGTTAGTCGCTTCGCTCTTGGAAGATCCCTCCTCAGCTAGGGGAATGGGGTCCTGGCCCTCAACGCGGACCTTCGCCTTGGGGTCCTGGATGAAGCGTCCGATCCAATCGTAACGGTTGGGGCCACCAGCGACCTTCTTCGGGGCATCAGTCAGAAGCTGAACGGTAACCGGTGCATCCGTGTCGTACACCCAGCCCTTGCCGGTGGAGTACACAAGAACAACGTTGTTGTGATCGTTCGCAAACTCGCCGGCAGGGTCAGCCTTCTTGAGCGGCTCGTAATCACCGGTCATGAACATGTAGTTGAAGCTTGCCACCCAGTAGCTGAGGAACTGGTACATGCCCTCAATGGTCGCCTCGTTCATCTTCTCCGGAACAATAGGCTTCGGCACGTTCTGCGCCTTCTTCTCAGCCGTGGCAGGAACGTACTCGCCGTTCTTCTCGTACTTGTCGAGCTTCACCGTGCCCTTGTACGACTTCTTAGCAGGCTCAGTCGCTGAAGCAGATGCCGAGGCGGATGCGCTCGCAGACTCAGAAGTGCTGGCACTCGCCGAAGCCTCACCGGAGGCGGAGCTATCAGCCAGCGGACGAATATCGCTAGCGCACGCAGTCAGCGCCGCAGCCGTGCCAGCACCGGTAGCTGCAGCTAGTGCGGCACGTCGAGAAAGAAAAGTTGCCATGAAAAATCCTTAAATGATAAGTAGGGTAGGGGATGAAGCTCTGGAGCTTATCAACCCTATAAGTGAGGTAAATCCTCACCTCTAAGGTGAACTCTGCAAAGATGCTCTAGGCGGTCTTAGAGTTAGCATCATCGGATGATTTAGCACTCGGGCTTGCAGTGCTTTGCCCGCGTACCTTGGTGGGGTAAGTAAACCACTTGCCGTCCTGATACGACAATTTCAGGTTAGAAAGCTCAGGCTCCATGGAAGTGTTCTGGTACATAGGCCTGTTGCCCTTACCCTCAACATGCATCATCGCATTAGGGTCCTTGGACAGCGTGATACGCCAGTAATAGAGAGGTTCGCTGCCTTCCACCTTCTCAGGTTGCGGGGTCATCATCTCAGCCTGAAGCGCATGCTCCGAACCGTAAAACCACCCCTCATTGGACTCATAAAAAGTCACGTAATCATGGAAAGATTTCACATCCCTGCCGGAGGGGTCAGCCTGCTTCAACGGCTCATCGTCACCGGTGAGCACCAGATAGTTGACGCTGGCAAGCCAAAAACTAAAGGCAGAGTAGGCACCATCAATGCTGTTCTCATGCATATTCGCCGGAGGGAGGGGCTTGGGCACGTTCTGCGCCTTGTGCGTCTCATCCGCGGGAACGTACTCGCCCTTCTTCTCGTAGTTGTCGAACTTCACCGGCCCCAGATAAGACTTCTCAGAAGAACCACCCGCAGAAGCGGAGGCTCTAGTAGAAGCGCTAGCAGAGGCGCTAGAACTTGCTGAAGAGGAAGCCTCCCCAGAAGCAGACGGGGAGCTATCCGCCAGCGGACGGATATCACTGGAGCAGGCACTCAGCATCGTAATAGCGCCTGCACCGGCAGCTAGCAGGGCTGCACGTCGAGAAAGGAAAGTCGTCATCAGAAATCCTTAAGTAGTGCGTATCAGAAGATGAGGAAATTTAGCTGTTGTTATCCAGAAGCATGCGCCACATGCCTTCCTTGTACTCCATGATGAACTTCGTCGTGCGAGGAATCGTCTTTTCCTCCTCAACGATAGTCGCATCAGGCTCACCCTCAATGTGGTACTTAGCGGCAGCGTCATACGCGACGGTCACAAGCCACTCGTAACGGTCCGGCTTATTAGCAACCGGCTGAAGCTCATTCTCCGCAATCTCAATCTTGTACGGCTGATCCGAACCGTAAATCCAACCCAGACCCGACTCATAGAGCTTAATCATGGTCCTAGAGTTGCTCATAAAAGCCTTCGCCGGATCCGCCTTCATGAGCGGCTCAACATCGCCGGTCAGAATCAGGTAATTCTGGGAAGCAAGCCAATAACCCATCAGCGCGTAGGCGCCCTCGGGGCTGTTTTCCTTCATCTTCTCCGGGATCAGAGGCTTCGGCACGTTCTGCGCCGGCGCATTCGCAGTCGCAGGGATGTAGGTGCCGTTCCGCTCGTAGTTATTGAACTTAATCGGACCAACATACGAGCCGGGAGTGTGATCATCAGTAGGAGAAGGCGACGCCGAAGCGCTCGCAGAAGAGGACGCCGCACCAGAAGCCGCGCCAGAAGCAGCATCAGAAGCTGAACCAGAGGAACCGCCGGAACCCTGCGACAGCGGGCGAATATCGCTAGCGCACGCAGTCAGCGCCGTAAGGATGCCGGTCGCACCCACGCCCAGGAGAGCACGTCGAGTGAAGAAGGTAGTCATCGGAAGCCCTTCGTTGGAGCCAATACAGAACAAACAACGACGCCGCGCACCAGAGCAGGCGTAGACGCCCTGTAAAGACCTATCAGTACGTCAATGTATACACCTTTAAGGTTACCCGAGAGCCACCACATAGCCCCGCGACCACCTCAATTGTTCAGAAAATTAAGACCCCACACCCAGCGTTTTACCAGGTGCGGGGTCTTCCATCATGAGAAGTCAGCATGCGAGGGAACCTTCAGCAATACGGCAACTATGCGGCGCTAGACAACTCCCACTTGCCGTCCTTGTAATCACAGATGAACATATGGTCGGAGAAAACTTGTCCGAAAGACAATTGGGAGAAATCAATATCCTGTAGCCTGCTTTGTGCTACCTTTTCAATAGAAATAGAGAATCTTGTAGTACTCATTATTTTCTTATTAAATTTATTATCTTCTCAAATTGCACAGTTAGGAATTAATTAATTATTGATTGTTGATTAATGATCAATAA
>ERZ1699226.161-NODE-167-length-11508-cov-4.987787_pt1 | contig 11508 bp, 7 predicted proteins | sample MGYA00581547_ERZ1699226 | MGnify/ENA primary metagenome ERZ1699226 (study PRJEB42319, sample SAMD00040328) | human oral metagenome | material: saliva | host: Homo sapiens | study: EMG produced TPA metagenomics assembly of PRJDB4115 data set (Metgenomic analysis of...
CGTTTTAAGATTTTGTGGTCACGAGCCTCAGCTCGCAGAGCCTAACCCGTGAGGGTTAGCCCATGAACACGCCGTTGCCGCGCTTCTCCAGCTGCTTCGGCGCGAAAGTCGCGTGGCGAATATGATCCACCTCAATGAGCACGTTATCGCCCATAGCACCGGTCACGTGAACACGGCGGCCAATCATGTTGTTCTCACCAATACGGTCATCCTTCGCGGACGCAGTCGTAATGTGCATATCGCGAATGTTGTTCTCAATGTAGAAACCGTACAGGGAAGCCTTCGCCCAGCTGTAAGGGTTGTGCGAACGAGGAGCCACGAAGCGGCTACCGCGTGCGTTACGACCAATGTACCAGTTCGCCGCCTCGTCACCTCGAGCAGCGCCGGTAACAGCGTCCTGGAAGCTGGAGGACTCGCCCAGGCAACCAATGAACTGGTTGTTACCCCACTCCACGAGCCAGCCGTGACCGGCGTTCTCCTGGGCGGTGCAGCCAATGAACATGTTGCGGGTGCCCTGAATGAACCAGCCTGCACCCACGTGGCGGGTCTTCACCTCGTACAGGGCGTTCTTACCCTGGTTGCGCTTGTTGAACCAGCTGGTGGACGCCTCGAACTTGGACTGAGAAGTGTAAATCTCAATACCCGCGTAGGTGCCGAAGCTCATGTTTGCGTCAGAGACGTCAATCATGGAGAACTTGTTATCTGCCGCACCGGGGGTGTCACCCTCACGGGCACGCAGCGGGTGGCCGACGGGCTTACCGACCAGCAGGCCCTGGCGCAGGGTCTGGCGGATGCGCAGCTTGTCAATCTTCATGCCCTGGTCGTCCAGGCCCAGGATTGCAACGCCGATGGCGGTGTCCCAAATCTCGATGTTGGACAGGGTGGGCACTGCGTCCGGCTCACCGGGATTAGCGTCCGCAATGCGGGTGTGGAAGATGACACCTGCAACGTTGTCGACGGGCTGGGTGTGCTTCTCCAGGAAAATCTGGTTGCTCTTAGAATCCAGCGGCAGGTTGTACTTGTTAGTGCGGATGAACAGGTCACGCACGCCCATACGCATGGGCTTGTTCTGGTTGGTGCCACCGCTCATGGGGGTGGTGTAGCTACCGGTGTGGAAAACGCCGGTGCATTCGTAGCTACCGTTCTTGGTGGAGGGGATACCCTTGTCGGTGAAAGCGACGATTCGGGTTGCCTGACCGTGGCCGAAAATCTCGACGCGGTGCTTCATCTCAAGGAAGGGGTAGGAGACGCGGTACATGCCGCCGGGAATCTCCACGGAGCCGCCGCCCTGGGCAGCAACATCGTCGATAGCCTTCTGGATAGCGCTAGTGGAGTCTCGTACGCCGGTCGGATCAGCGTTGTACTTGGAATCGCATACGTTCACGCTCATGATGGTAGCCATGGAGTGTCCTCTTTCTTGGCGGATACAGAACAGCGATTAGCGCATAGATAGTGTCTTCTACGCGCGTCATTAAGCTGAGTGTATCCAGTTGTGTTTGAGTGAATAAGTGGTTTTGAGCTTCCTTCCGGTTGAGGGAGTGAGTCTCTTCCGGTGTGGGATGCGGGCGGGGAGTGAATCCGCTGCATCAATGCTCGTGGGCGGTGTGAGGGAGTGAATCTCAACCGTTCCCATATGAGTCATAAATTCTTGCATACAGGATGCAAATCTGTCTAACCCATCGACAAAACATTCTAGGGCAAAATCGGGGATTTTTCGCCGCTCAACACCCGATAGTGTTGATTGTCTCGCCGGTCACTTTGGTGCAATAGAGTGCAGATAACCCACAGAAAACCAACTGACAAGTACTAATGCCACATTTTGCACGTAAATGCACTAGTCAGAGAGTTTTTCGATGAGTGCGCGCTATATCACTTCATAGACAGATCATCCAGACCCAAAGAACCCATTAAAACCCCTCATCAGAGGCTTATCTCACAGGTTCAGAGGTGCCCGCGCGTATCCGTCGGAGCGCCCATCAGGGAGCCAGCCAAAGAGCCCAGCAACCACCCCGGCAAGCACCCCAGCAGACAGGTTTCAAACCCCCTACTGAATTTCCTTCGCGGAGGCGGCACCCACCACATCCAGGCGCGCATAGCGGCCCGCAAGCCAGGTACAAATCATCAACTGAACCTGATGGAAAATCATGATCGGCAGCATCATCAGACCCAGCGAGCCCGCACCAAAAATAATGATTGCCATCGGCAGGCCAGCCGCCAGCGACTTCTTCGAACCGCAGAACTGAATCGTAATACGGTCGGCACGGTTGAAGCCCAGACGCTTAGCCAGCTGGTCAGTCAGCCACAGCATGAACACCACAATAATCGCCATGAGCACGACCAGTAGCACGATCTGCCACCACGCCACGCGCGTCCACACGCCCTGCACCACTGAGGCGGAGAACGCCGAATAAACAATCATCATGACCGAGAACTTATCCAGCCACTTGGTCGTCGGCTTCTTGGCGAACTCCCCCACCCAGCGGCGCGTCAGCTGACCGAGCACGAACGGCAGGAACAGCTGAATGGCGATATCCAGGAAGACCGTTCCGGAGAACTCAATATGGCCCGTGTTCATCAGTAGCATGGCGAGCAGCGGGGTCGCCACCACACCCACAATCGAAGAGAGCGAAGCACTCACAATCGCCGCCGCCACGTTACCGCCCGCAATGGACGTAAACGCAATTGACGCCTGCACGGTCGAGGGCACAAAGGTCAAGAATAGAATACCCATGTACAGCACATCACCGAGCACAAAACGCAGTGGTGAAAGCGCCAAACCGACCAGCGGGAACAGCACGAACGTGCAGCTGAGAATCATCAGGTGCAGACGCCAGTGAGTCAGGCCGCGAATAGCCTCCGCGGTGGAGAGGCGAGCACCGTATAGGTAGAACAGCAGGGCGACCGCGAACTTCGTTCCGGTGCTGAACCAGTCGGCGAAGTCGCCGCGCGCCGGCACAATAATTGCGAGGATAACCGCGCTAATGAGCATGGTCAGCAGCGGGTCGAGCTTGATGGAGCGAAGTGATGAAAGCATGGTTTCCATTCTAGACCTGCGCCTGTGTGAAGGTGCCGGGGTGCCGGGTGCATCTCAGCTGCAGGGCAGCCGGGGGTGAAGGTTACGGGCGGCTCATGCCAGGCAACCCGAACGGCTGTAGCAACCGGCTGCGAGCCCGTGAGGAGGCGGTTAACGGCAGAACCCGCCGGAGCGCCTAGGCACCCCGACGGGTTCTCAAAGGTTCTTGGGACTGTAGCTCAGGAACTACTTCTTATCGCTATCAAAGCCGTAACCCTGACCGTACGAGCCACCCTCAGAGGAGTTATTGCCGTACTGGCCGTAACCGTACTGCTCGGGAGCAGACTGGCCATTAGAAGACTGACCGCTGGAAGGCTGGCCATTAGAGGGCTGCTCAGGTGCGGGCTGGCCTGCACCATTCTGGCCTGCACCGTTCTGGCCAGCGGCAGGCTGACCGAAGCCGGGCTGCTGACCGTAAGACGGCTGACCCGGTGCGGGCGCCTGCGGGCCACCGGGAGCACCCGGTGCCGGCATGCCACCGGCGGCTGCGTACGCATCCCAACGCTGGCCGTGGAAGGCACGAGCCTGCTCGGTGAGCCAGCCAGCAAACAGGGTCGAGTTCGCGTCGAACTCGGGGGCGTTCTCGGGCTTGGAGTACACGTCCACGGTTTCCAGGGTGTGGTCAGCCCACGCGTCCTGGTGCTCACGCATGAACTCGGTGGACTGAATCGGGTCAGGCCACATGTGTACCGGCTCAGACGCCGGAATCAGAACCGGAACGCGCGGTGCGGTCTCCTTGACCGGGTTCTCCGTCGGACGCCAGAACAGGCGGCCGGGCTGGGTGCGGTCACGCAGCGCGTGCGCACGCCAGGTGAGAATGGGGTGGCTTGCCAGCAGGTTCACGTACCAGACGGCAAGGCCGCGGTCGGTCACCGCACGGTCGGCAAGCTCATCGAAGTTGACCTGCTTGTTCAGGTACTTACCCGCCGCAAGCACCTTGACAGCACCCTCAGCGCCCTCGGGGCAGAAGCGGTAGCCGAAGTTGTCGGCGGTGTACTCCTGCGAGCGGGACAGCGCACTCGACAGCACCGGAATCTGGTTGAACAGCGTAGTGAAAATCAGACGGAAATAGCCGACGTGACCTGCGGCGATGTGGCCAACCTCGTGGCCAATAATGAAGCGCAGCGCCTGCGGGTCACGGGACTTACCACCGATTTCGAACAGGTCGGAGTACAGGCAGATGTAGCGGCGGAAACCGTGACCTGCCGCGAAAGCGTTCATGGTGCCGTTACCGAGGATGACGTACGCATCCGGCACACGGCGCAGGCCCGCAGCCTCCGCTGCTTCGGCGAGCATCTGGTACGCCTCGGGGAACTGGGTCGGGGTGATGCGGACACCGTGAACACGCTGCTGCGCGTAGTAAACCGCACGAACGATGAAGACGGCAATCGGACCCAGGATGAGCAGACCAACCGTCTGGAAAATCAGGTCTTCCAGGCTCGCGGAGGTGCTACCGGAAGAAGGTACTCGAACCGAACCTTCACCGGTTGAGCTGAAGACGTAACGCATCATCGAGCTGAACAGGTCGGCAAGCGCCATGAACAGCACAATGTAGCCGACCGCGGTGACCGCGTAGGCGGCGACCAGCCACGGAATTTCGGAGGGGTGACGCAGCGCGTGCAGCACCTTCGGCGGCAGCATCGACTGGTAGGCGAAGAGCTTCGGCTGGGGCAGGGGGCTGACCGGCTTCTGGCGCTCGTCTTCGGGGAGCCAGCCGGCGGAGAGGTCCTGCGGGAGGGGCTCACCGGGGGCGTGGAATGCCTGCTGGCCGGGCTGGGCGTTGAACTGTCCGCCGGGCTGCTGGTGGTTTTCAGGGGGTTGAGTCATGTCTCGTCCGCTTCGTATCGAGTGTTATCTGATTCCACTCTATCGTTTTTGGGCACTTACTAGTGAATGTGAATGCGCTTTTTCTCATAGAATGCCCATTCGCGACGCTACAGTACGCCACAGCATCGAAATGCACAGCGCCGGAATACACCGCATCGGAATGCGCAGTGCCGGGGCGCGCAGTGCAGCGGTGCTCAGTGCAGAGACTCAGAGGCGCGCAGCCTTGCGGGCATAAGAAATCCGCCGCAACACCCGTACAGGACGGGTGCCGCGGCGGATTACTTTACGCTGAGCCGCCTACACGGCGGGGTGCGTGGGGCTTAGAGGCTCTTGACGAGTTCCTCGGTAGCCTCAGCGATAGCCTTCTCCTCGTTGGTGGGGATGACCAGCACCTTGATAGCGGAATCCTCGGTGGAAATCACGCGCGGCTCGGGGGAACGCTTAGCGTTCTCTTCCTCGTTGTACTTGATGCCGAGAGCGCCGAGGCGGTCCAGGACCAGCTTGCGGAAGTCGCCGGAGTTCTCACCGATACCTGCGGTGAAGATCAGTGCCTGCGCGCCGCCGACAACCAGGTTGTAGCCGCCAATGTACTTCATCAGGCGGTAGGAGGTCATGTCCAGTGCGAGCTGTGCACGCTCGTCGCCGGACTGTGCAGCCTCAACGACCTTACGCATGTCGTTGGAGCCAGCCAGTGCGAGCAGGCCGGACTCCTTGTTCAGGATGGTGTCCAGGCGTTCACCGTCAATGCCTTCACGGGACAGGATGGTGGTCAGTGCCGAGGGGTCAATGTCGCCGGAGCGGGTACCCATGATCAGGCCAGCCAGCGGGGTGTAGCCCATGGAGGTGTCCACGGACTTGCCGCCCTTCACAGCGGTCACGGACGCGCCGTTACCGAGGTGTGCGACAACGCCGTTGAACTCGTCGCGTGCAATGCCGAGCATGTCAGCTGCAACGTGGGAGACGTACTCGTGGCTGGTGCCGTGGAAGCCGTAGCGGCGGATGCTGTACTTGTCAGCCAGGTCGTAGGGGATTGCGTAGCGCCATGCTTCTTCGGGCATGGTGGAGTGGAACGCAGTGTCGAAGATAGCGACCTGCGGCAGGGAGGGCCACTTGTGCATTGCTGCGCGCATACCCTGAACGTGTGCGGGGTTGTGCAGCGGTGCCAGCGGGGAGAGGTCGTCGATCTGCTGGACAACTTCCTCGGTGAGCAGGGCGGGGTGGGTGAACTTCTCTGCACCCTGCACCACGCGGTGGCCGACTGCCTGCAGCTCGCGGCCGTGCAGGACGGGCTCAAGCTTCTCAGACATGATGTCGAATGCGACCTCGTGGTTGGGCACGTCGGTGCCGATGTTTTCGACGAGGCCGGAGGTCAGCATCTGCTCTGCCTCGGGCAGGGAGGTGTCACGCACCTGGTACTTCAGGGAGGAAGAACCGGCGTTCACAACGAGAATAAGCATGAAAGTATCTTCTTTCGTAGTTTTCTTTTCTGCTCCATTCTCGCACTTTTCGAGCCTGCGTGCGAGACGGCCCCGACCGTGTTTTTAACGGGGGTTTTTATCGCGGGCGGTATCAGGGGCAGGAGGGGCGGGTTTGGTGGGCTCTTTTCTTTCTCATCCGCCTCGGGTAAGTCCAGCGATGTCGCCTCGCGGTCAGGTGTGCACAGTGTGGCGCCGTACTCGTTCAGAAGTGCCACCGACGAATCGGTCCAGGCTATAGGTTTGGCCCTATAGATTCGCGTTTCGTCCTCGATAGTTCTTGGAGAAAAACGTAGTACTTGGGTCAGCTCACGCATCTAAATTCACCACTTCTTTGAAACGATCAAGGTTAGAGCGCGAGTGAAGGACAATCACAACCTGCTTGTCACTGCCCTCGATAGCGCACGCCATCGATTCGAGCTCAGCGCGCTCCTCTGACGGAGTGAGACTCTTCAAGGTCTCATCAAGCAACACAAGCCGGGCAGCGCCGTCACGTAACACGGAACGCGCAAGCATGAGCCCGCTCGAATTCGATGCTTCAGATGCGAACGGATCGATATCTGGTACGATTACCACTTCGCCTTGGGGATACCGGCGGTATAGAGCATCAAGCATGACGGACTTCCCCGCGCCAGTTGGTCCAATCAAGGCAACCATAGAACACCCAGAGTCAAGAACGCTCTCAAGCAGAGCCAGGTCAGCAGACCGCACGGGCGGATAAGAACGGTCGGCCCGGTACTCTTCAAGCATCCGAACACGCTCCGCAGTCAAGCTGACTACACCAACCTGTTGCAGCGTCTCCACCGTAGATTGGATGCCAGATGACAGAGTTACTGCAAAATATATTACGACCGCGGGAGCAACCACTGAGTTCGATCCTTCGACCATCAGTGCCAATACCACTGCAGAAACATTCAGTGACGACACAAGCAACTGGATCAGTCCCGTACGCAGTGCGTAGGCGTTCGCCAACTGAATCGAGCTGCTGACGTATGCAGCCTCCGAATGAGCGTAGGCTTCTTCTCCAGCCCGACGCAGCCCTGCACTGACGGGCACAGCGTGTAAGCCAGCCTGGGCACCAACCACCCCGATGAAGTCACCTCGGCGATTGGCAGCCGTCGTCGAGGCAGGGAGAATCCACTTTGAACCCTGACGCATAGCAAGCATCGCTAGGGGTGCTACCGCCAACACAACGATTATGAACAGCGGGGCGCCAGCCACTGCGCCTCCGATGAGCATAAAGGTCTGTAGAATGACCATAAATACCGAACCCAGGGCGCTAGGCACCGACATCTGAAGGTCGGAGAAGTCTTCACCCATCCGCCCCATGACCGCACCGCTTGTTCTAGGACTAGCGAATCGATCGAGCCTCCGTATAATCCGGTCGTGCAAATCGCTCAGCCTAGCGATGGGAGCCCAGTAGAGCGGACCAAAGAACATGACGGACCCAACAATTGCTGCCAGTGCGCAAGCAGCTGACACTCCAGCAACCTGAGCAGACAGCCCATCACTGTGAGCAATCGTCAATGCAAAAGCAACTTCGGATCCGCTCAAGAGTAGGGCGCCACACGTAATCCACACCAAATGCGGTCCAAACAACAACAGGGCCGATCGTCGGAATGTGGCACGCTTCGGCTCAGGGTCAGGAAGGTCCTGTCCCTCGCTCACATCCGTCGAACCAGCATCTGCCTCCTTAGCTGCCCCGGGGCTATGAGCCTGCAACTCAAGAGGGTCTACCCTCGCATCATTGCCGGAGGTGAAGGCACTCGGTACGTACTCCTCCGAGCTTGCCAGAAGTGTGCACGTTGGCACGCACTCTAAGATCCTCTCGGCAACCACTTCTCGTGTTACAGGATCAAGCGCTGCGAACGTATCGTCCAAAATTAGCCAGTCCGGTTTGTCTGCCAAAACGATAGCGACAGCAGCACGGTGTCTCTCTCCTGACGACAAGGTTGTTGCGTCTTGCCAGAACCGCCCGATCACATCCTCAGTGAGCCCCATATCTAAAGCGAGGCTAGTGAACCGGGATACCTGATGTGGCGAAGCAGAAGCTCGCCACGCTGACAACACCGAATGGGACACTTCCGGGTTGCGTGGTACGAAAGCGGAATCGGGGGTGGTCACGGATGTGCGCAATGCTTCAGCGCGCTCAGACGTAGCTGCAAGCACCTCTCTAGAATTTGAAGGCTGCCCCACCAAGTCCTGCTGTTTAACCGTGCAATTTGGAGACGACTCGAGCTTGTCGAGCTCACGCATCATTGGCACAGCGAGCCGAATAACCCGATAGTTTACGATGTTGTTCTGCACCGCTGCGTACAGGTAGCGGGCTGCCAAAATAATTCCAACACCGAAATTAGCGGATGGCCAGAACCACGCGCCGAGAACCGCAACCACAGCGAGCACCGCAGTTAGTGCTCCCCGTTCAAGGAATCCATTCAGGACCTGCAACGGGACTCGTCTGTGCAGAAGCTGCTCTTCGGTGTTTCGGATGCTAGCGACCTTGTCCAGGGCGGTACCCCAGCTGGGGATGCTTTGCCCTCGAGGCAGCGCGTTTGCTACACGCTGGATCCACTGCCGACGCTCTCCCTCTAGAGCGACGTACTGTTCCCATAGTCGGCCCACCAAGTTGATGAGACGGACGCTGACGAATACCAATCCAGTGATGAGCAACGCAGCGATGGCGCCGCTTGCACCATATAGCGCGAGCGAAACCGCGAGAAAGGCAATAATCTGAACGGTTGAAACGGCGAAATCAACAACGAAGGCAAACTGGCTGATCTGTCCTGGGTATGTGAGAACATGCCCGTGAGCTTCCGGCGGATGGGATGACCTACTAAAGATGTCCCGGAAACGGCGGTATGTAAGCTGTCGAACCGCGATCGTGAGAATAAGCTCTTGGCGTTCCTTCACCCAGTACCCTAGGCTTTCAGCCAGGAAAGCGAAGATGAGTAACCAAATAGCACTGCCTGGGGCCCTCTCACCTGACGTTACCTGGCCGATACCTGCCGTAATCATCAGAGCCCCTGCAACATTCAGTAGGCCAGCGGTGAAGACGGTGAAACTCGTGCTCGTTGGCGCGAATACCAAAGCAAGCCAGCGGATCCGTCTCGGCAGGTTCCGCGCTATCCTTTGATAGCGCGCATACAAGTGCTCGATGGGCATGTCTCTCAGATGCAGGCTACGAGCAGCGCTCTGTGTTTCGCCCCGTCGCTTGTGATTGATCACCATTATGTTTCCAGTCATTCGGTATTCGAGTTCAGGTGTACGGCCTCGTTAATAAGTTCGTCGTTCGGAAAACGGGCTTGGAGGTCGTTGAGAGCTATCTGGACATCTATGCTCGGATCGAGCTCAACCGTGCGTCCTGCCTCTACCGCTACTTCCTCAAAACGGCCCATATCGCTCAAGAACGACGCGAAATCCTGGTGATATTCGGCGAACTCTGGGTCCATCGCGATAGCCTCTCTGAACAGTCGCTCCGCCTCTTGAAAATCCCCCGTTGACTTCACAACTCGGGCCAAATTCGATGTAAGCACTGTGTGATGCAGTCTATAATGAACAGCCAACGTCGGCTGAGATGTTACCTTCTCGGGCATGCACTGAAAGAGGGTACGGGACAAATATACAATAATTTGACCAAAATCCAACATATAAGCGTGTCTGTCGGGCTCATCCCCACACACATCCCCACACACGCGGGGAAAATTTCCTCCGGGGCCGCCGGTAAGAGTATAAATAAGGCTCCTCACCGCGCATGCGGGAAAACCTGGAGATGTGCGCTGGGACGCTAAGTATGCTGGGCTCATCCCCGCGCATGACTGAAACGGTTGCGGGGGTAGGTATAACCTCCGTATAGTGGGGGTTGTCAGGATAAAACGATAGTTACCGCCCTCTGGGGCCCAGGGATGAAGGCGCCAAGATATGAAAGCTGGAGGACTCCGGCCGTTCTTGGCGATCCTGACGCATGAAGGCACCCTCAAGGGGTGCCTTTTCTGTTTAACTACAGCTCAGGGGAGGGGACGCACTCTGGTGCGGCCCCTCCCCTGTTTCTTATGCTCGTGGGCTATTCTTCGTCGTCATCAACGGCGGGCAAGCCCAGCAGGGCGGTTCCCGCCTCGGTGAGGGACCAGCGCATCGTACGGCCAGCCTTCACGCCCTCAACAAGCCCAAGCCCCTGCAGCAGTTTGAGTCTATCGCGCAGAGTCGGCGCCGTAACACCCAACACCTCCTGTAGCTCGCTTGAGGTGGGGGCGACTGGCGCACGGAAAATATTGGCTTGTCCCAACAGATGCAGAAGGTCAAGCAGGGAATCCACCTTCTTCTGATTTTTTGCTGTTTCGCCCCTCAGCCACTCATGGTTCTGATTCAACTCAGCAGTACGCTTATTCAGCGATACTAGCGCCTCGTAGCGGGTCGCCAACTCCTTTTCTAGGTATTCCTGTGCCTTCTCAATCAGTTCAAGGAAGGCATGCAGAAAAGTAGTTACTTCACCGTAGTTGAGTCGCTCCTCAGCATCAGAAAACGCCTTGTAATAACGCTCTTTATGGAGGTTAAGTGTGCTCGGCAGAGTAAGCGCCGTCAGGTGGCTGAGTACCCACACCATATGGGAAGCGAGGAGGTACCTGCCAAATCGTCCGTTGCCGTGGTTGTTGAAGCCCATGCGGTTGATGATGCCTTGGTGTTCGGGAACGCGGAAGAGGCGCGGCTGCGGGTTGCCGGGCTGCGGTTTGGGCGTTACCGTGCCGATTTCGAGGAAGCCGAAGCCGAGCGCGCCCAATGCGTCTATGTATTCGCCGTTTTTATCGAGTCCGGCAGCCAGCCCGACCGGATTGGGCAGGGTGATGTCCATGAGTTTGACGGGCTTGGTTCGGTTGTCGAAAATCGGAAGCAAACCGAGTTTGTACACTTTGTTGAGTGCGTCGAGGGTGAAATGGTGGGCTTTTTCGGCATCGAGTTTAAACAACAGGCTGCGGGCTAAGGAATACATGGGATTCTTTCGGATAATTGGCAAACCGCAGTATTTTACCCGAAACTGTTATAGTGGATTAACTTTAAACCAGTACGGCGTTGCCTCGCCTTAGCTCAAAGAGAACGATTCTCTAAGGTGCTGAAGCACCAAGTGAATCGGTTCCGTAC
>ERZ1699226.174-NODE-180-length-11084-cov-2.239299_pt1 | contig 11084 bp, 7 predicted proteins | sample MGYA00581547_ERZ1699226 | MGnify/ENA primary metagenome ERZ1699226 (study PRJEB42319, sample SAMD00040328) | human oral metagenome | material: saliva | host: Homo sapiens | study: EMG produced TPA metagenomics assembly of PRJDB4115 data set (Metgenomic analysis of...
TTAACCACATCGACAGTGGCTGGGACCGTACGGTAATCACAGGCCAACATTCCTGAACGCAAAATGGACAAAAAGTCGTCCACTGACAGTGTTTCTTCCCCAAAAATAGTCTCAACCTGCTCCAAGAGTTGTGTGAAAGCCTTCCAGACCTGTTCATTCTGCTCTTTTTCGGCCTCACTAGCCTTGCCAGTCAAAGCAGCCATCTTACTTGGCACTTGCACAGCCTCTAAAAAGACCACAAGTTTTTTGAGCAGACTAGACCCCTTCTGTTTGCGACTGTTAAGCAACTTGTCCAAAGGCTCTACCAGTTGTGACCTCAAGGCATTGAGCTGGTCCAAATCATACTTATCACGACTATTAGCCGTGAAATCAGAAAGGAACTTGTGACGCCCCTTGATATCTGCAAAATTGACATAATACTCAAAAAGGTCTAAATCCTCTTGAGCAAAACCACCATAGAGACCGGATTTTATGAGATTAAGTAAATCCTCAGCACGGTAATTGTAGCGTTTGATCCGCTCCAAGGAATCCACAAACTGCACCAAAGGATGGCTAGACATGGTTTCTTCCTTACCGAAATAATAGGGAATATCAAATTTTCGAAAAATCTGACCCACCTGAAGCTTATAACTCTCCTCATCACCTAGCAAGACCAAGATATCCTTATAGCGCTTGCCATCTGCTAGCAACTGACGAATACTCTTAGCAACCTGAGCCACTTCTTCCTTTTGGTTGACCACTTTCCAAACCTGCAAAGCTTGCTTGTCCTGAGCAGTCAGCTGCTCGTCAATCGTACTAAAATCATGACGGCTCTCCAAAAGACGGCTAATACGTGCAAAAGAAGGATTCCCCTCTTTGTCTGTCGTCACATAGTCGGGTGTCACCTTATAGGTCTGAGCCAGAGTTCTCAGAAAATCCACTGAAGCCTGATAAACATTGCCGTAAACAAAGTTAGCACTATAAGCTTTTTGACTGGTATAAGTCCCAATGACAATTTGGTGGCACTTATCATTCAAGAGGGCAACTAGGGCCTCCTCCTCGGCAGAGAAACGCGTAAAGCCATCAATGACCAAAACCGTATTACTCAGGTTTTCAAGGGCATGAGCTGCCAAACATGCTGATGTGGGCCGCGGTGTCGGGCATCATCTGCGGCGTGGCAGGCGGATTGTTCGGCAGCTTTTTGTATCGCGGTGCGGCGGCATTCGCACCGGTGCGCTGGCGCAGTTTCATCCGCCGTCATTTGTTGGTGGTCGCCTTTGTAATGGGCATTTTGCTGGCGCTGCTCGGTACGTTTTATCAAGGCAAAACCTATGGCACGGGCTATCACGAAGCCGCAGCCGCACTCAAAGGCGCGTATGAAGCACCAATCGGCTTGGCAGCCGCAAAATGGGCGGCAACCGTGTTCAGCTACTGGGCAGGCATTCCCGGCGGTATCTTCACGCCGTCTTTAACCATCGGTGCGATGATAGGCGAACACATGGCTTCTTTCGCGCAACTGGGCGACGCGTCCAATGTCGCGGTTTTGCTTTGCATGGCCGCATTCCTTGCCGCTGCGACCCAATCGCCGTTGACCGCCGCCGTGGTGGTAATGGAAATGACGGGCGGACAGAATTTACTGTTTTGGATGCTGTTGACTTGCATCTTTGCTTCGCAAGTCTCGCGCCAGTTCTCGCCACACCCATTTTACCACGCCGCAGGTTTGCGCTTCAGACGGCATATCGAAGCCGAAAGCGGACATGTTCCGCATGAGAAAAAGAATAGATAGGCATATAAAAGGACGTCTGAAAATCAGATTTCAGACGGCCTTTTATATGTCGTTTAAAGCTGTATTACGGTTTACTTAAACAGTAAAATCAGCAACAAAACAACCGCAATCATACCCAGCCACAAACTTTGGCGTTGTTGCACTTTGACCAAATGCACATAGGCATCGCGCATTTCCTGCTGGCGGTTTTCATCAACCAACGCATTGATTTTGCGCGGCAGGGAAGGGATGATTTGCGCCCAGTCGGGGGCTTCGTTTTTGAGGTTGCGCCAGAGGGCCTTGGGGCCGACCTGTTCGTTCATCCAGCGCACCAAAAACGGTTTGGCGGTTTTCCATAAGTCCAAATCGGGATCAAGCTGGCGGCCCAAGCCTTCGATGTTGAGCAGCGTTTTTTGCAGCAATACCAGCTGCGGCTGGATTTCGACATTGAAGCGACGGCTGACTTCAAACAGGCGCATCAGCACCAAGCCGAAAGAAATTTGCGAAATCGGTTTGTTGAACACAGGCTCGCACACGGCTCGAACGGCGGCTTCCAACTCTTCCGCGCGCGTGTCGGCAGGTACCCAACCTGATTCGATGTGGGCGGTGGCGACGCGGTGGTAATCGCGGTTGAAAAAGGCGAGGAAGTTGATGGCGAGATAGCGTTTGTCGTAATCGGTCAGCGTGCCGACAATGCCGAAATCGAGGGCGATGTAGCGGTTGTCGGCGGCGACCAGAATATTGCCGGGGTGCATATCCGCATGGAAAAAGCCGTCGCGGAAAACTTGCGTGAAGAAGATTTCCACGCCGTAATCGGCAAGTTTGTGCAAATCAATGCCGTCTGCTTTGAGTTTGGCGATATCGGATACCGGCGTGCCGTCCATCCATTCGATGGTCAGTACGTCGCTGGTGCAGTAGTCGTAAAACACCTTCGGCACAATCAGCATATCGCTGTTTTGGAAATTGCGACCAAGCTGGCTGGCATTGGCGGCTTCGCGCATCAAGTCCAATTCGTCGTGCAGGTATTTGTCAAATTCGGCCACCACTTCGCGCGGCTTCAAACGCTTGCCGTCTGAAAACAAACGCTCCACCCAGCCTGCACCAAAGCGCATCAGCGACAAATCCTGTTCGATAACAGGCAAAAGGTTGGGGCGCAAAACTTTCACTGCGACCTGTTCGCCCGAATGCAGGCGGGCTTTGTGTACCTGGGCGATGGACGCGCTGGCGACAGGCTCGGTTTCAAATTCCGCGTATAAAGTGTCGATGGATTGGCCCAGCGATTTTTCGATTTGCGAGCGCGAAAGCTGAGCATCAAACGGCGGCACTTTGTCTTGCAGCCTTGCCAGTTCGACCGCGTAATCGTGCGGCATCAAATCGGGACGCGTGGACAATACCTGTCCGAATTTGATGAAAATCGGCCTCAGGCTTTCCAACCCCCAACGCAGGCGCACGGCCGGCCTCTCGTGTTTGAACTTGGACGACTGCGGCAGCATATTGAGGAAAGTCCGCGCCCAACCCGGACGGACCAGCGAGGCAATCAGCTCGGCAAGGCGGTAGCGGTAGAGCGTGCAGAGGATGGTTTTGATGCGTTTGAGGCGGTTCATGGTGGACGCGGATAAATCGAAAAAACAGAATTATATAGGAAAAACGGGTAAGGGCTTCAGACGGCCTGAGACTTTTGCAAAAATGTTTGCCGCATATCCGGCAATTTTGCAAAGGTTTGCGGTCGGCCGTTTTGATAAAAAGATGAATATTCACATCATAAATATTCGTCGGCCACTTGCCCAAACCGCCGATTCAAGCCATAATCGGAGCATGTGCAGGAGAGAGCTACACCCAACTACATGTAGCCACCGAAGGCGCAGACACCCTTAAATCGCTCAGGTATCAGGGACTGCACATTGAAACAAACAATCTGGAGAGCGGCGTTTGAATAACGTCCACCGAAGGGGAGAAGGCCGTCTGAACCACCATTCAGACAACCGCGCAAAGCAGTGAGCAGACTGGTTTGCCATCATGCGGATACGGCCGAAAATCTCAGGTTCAAGGACAGATAGGGTCATCCGCGCACAGGTGCGCGGGCGGCATCTGAACAAAAAATCCGGAGAAACTTGAGAATGACTGCTCTGAAAACCACCCCATTTCATCAAGCCCATCAAGATGCAGGCGCGAAGCTGGTAGATTTTGCCGGCTGGGAGCTGCCCATCCATTATGGTTCGCAAATCGCCGAACACGAAGCCGTGCGCACCGACGCCGGTATGTTTGACGTATCCCATATGCTTGTTACCGACGTAGCGGGCGCAAATGCCAAAGCCTTTTTCCGCAAATTGATTGCCAACGATGTCGCCAAACTCGCTTTTGTCGGCAAAGCCCTTTATTCCGCTTTGCTCAACGACAACGGCGGCGTGATTGACGACTTGATCGTTTACCGCACCAACGAAGCCGAAACCCAATACCGCATCGTGTCCAACGGTGCGACCCGCGAAAAAGACACGGCGCAATTCCACAAAGTCGGACAAGAATTCGGTGTCGCCTTCAACCCGCGCTACGACCTCGGTATGCTTGCCGTGCAAGGCCCTAAAGCCATTGAAAAACTCCTGACCGTCAAACCCGAATGGGCGGATGTCGTCCACAACCTCAAACCGTTTCAAGGCGCGGATTTGGGCAACGACTGGTTTGTCGCCCGCACCGGCTATACCGGCGAAGATGGCGTCGAAGTCATCCTGCCCGGTACCGAAGCTAGCGCATTCTTCAAAGCCCTGCAACAAGCCGGCGTACAGCCCTGCGGTCTCGGCGCGCGCGACACCCTGCGCATGGAAGCCGGCATGAACCTCTACGGCAACGATATGGACGACGACACCAGCCCGCTCGAAGCAGGCATGGGCTGGACGGTTGATTTGAAAGACGAAAACCGCGATTTCGTCGGTAAAGCCGCTTTGCTGGCATTGAAAGAAAAAGGCGTTGCCGTCAAACAAGTCGGTTTGCTGCTCGACAAAGGCGGCATCCTGCGCGCGCATATGGAAGTGTTGACCGACAAAGGCAAAGGCGAAACCACCAGCGGCGTATTCTCCCCAAGCCTGAAACAATCCATCGCCATCGCCCGCGTGCCGAAAGATTTTGACGGCGATACCGCCAAAGTGCTGATGCGCGGCAAAGAAGTGGACGTACGCGTACTGAAGCTGCCGTTTGTCCGCAACGGTCAAAAACAGTTTGATTGATAAGGATTTTAGTAAATTTTAAACTATTGTTCATTAATGTTAATTAATATGAAGACAGGGGGCGGAAAATGGCATCATTAGATTTTGAGACTGAAAAAAATAATTTTAGAAAGTTTTATGATGATTATAAGGATGAGCATAGGCAGAGAGTTTTAATAATGGAACAGTTGCTCGGGGCAATTTTGGGAGAGAAGTTTGAGGGTCAAATTGCTATTTCTTCTAGATTAAAAGATAGGGAAGAGTGCATTCAAAAATTTTCGAGAAAATATCAAAAAAATCTTGAGAATGAGGAAAAAGATTATGAAATAAAGAACTATATAACTGATTTATATGGATTAAGAGTGGTTTGTTCTTATGAAGATGAAATCGAAAAAATAGTTAAAATTTTGGAGAATGAGTTTGAAGTTATTGAGAAAACAGATAAAGTAAAACAGATAGAAAGCGAAAGTAACTTATTTGGATATAAGGGGATACATTTAGATGTTCAATTGAAACCAGAACGTTTAGATATGATTGAATATAAAAAATGTGATCAAAATCGATTTGAGATTCAGATAAGGACTATAACACAGGATGCGTGGAGTACTATTGATCATAGTATCAATTATAAAAAAGACATACCACTGTACTTGAAACGTAGAGTCATGACGTTAGCTGCCTTATTTGAATTGGCTGATCATGAGTTTTTAAGTATAAGAGATAAAACTGCAGCCTATATTGAAGAGGCTAAAAAGGCTGTTTTGAGAAAAGATTATAATGAAAATGAAGAAATTAATGCATTAAATTTTCAAGTATTTTTGGATGATGAATTTAAGGATTCAAATTTTACATTTAATTCAAAGAAAGTGGATGGATTTGTTTCTGAAATAAAAGGAATGTCAGAAAATAAATTAACACTTGGCATATGCAAGCAAATGATAGATGACTTTAGGAAGGATATTTCCGAATACAAAAAATACCTTCAGGATGAAAAAAAGGTTTCTGACCTTAATCCATTTACAGAATTTAGGCATATGCTTTTTTTGTACAATAATGAATTATATAAAGATATATTATTTGATCTTCAAAGAAAAAATTTTGAAGAATGGATGGAGCTAAAACATTCAGACAGTATTGAACATTCAGACGGTATTGTTAGTTAAAAAGACATTGTGTTGAATTAAAATTTTGAAAATAGCTTTTATATTTTTAATTGGCGAATATATTGAATTTATTAAGGAGTAAAACCATGAGTAACAACATCCCAGCAGAACTGAAATACGTTGCCAGCCACGAATGGCTGCGCCTTGAAGAAGACGGCACCATCACCGTCGGCATTACCCATCACGCGCAAGAGCTGTTGGGCGACATCGTGTTTGTCGAGTTGCCTGAAGTCGGCGCAAACCTGGCTGCTGAAGAGCAAGCCGGTGTGGTTGAATCTGTGAAAGCCGCGTCCGACGTGTACGCGCCGATTGCGGGCGAAGTCGTTGCCGTCAACGAAGATTTGCCCAGCGCGCCGGAAACTGCTAACAGCGACCCTTACGGCGCAGGCTGGTTCTTCAAAATCAAACCTGCCAACCCTGCCGATTACGACGGTCTGCTGACTGCCGAACAATACGCAGGCGAAGTAGCTTGATTTTTGCAAACATCCAAACAGGTTTTGCGCCTGTTTGATATTGCAGGTCTTAGGTCGTCTGAAAAATGCTTTCAGACGGCCTTTGTTTCAATTTTCCTCAATAAACATGAATTACTGCGAATTTGTCGCCACGCTACCCGACGATACGGACAACCCCAACCAACATTATCACGACACGCAATACGGTTTTCCGATTGAGGACGACAATGAATTGTTTGAGCGGCTGGTGTTGGAAATCAATCAGGCGGGTTTGAGCTGGACGCTGATGTTGAAGAAGCAGCAGGCATTTCAGACGGCATTTAAAGGTTTCGATATCGAGACGGTCGCCGCATTTGACGAAACCGATATTGAGCGGCTGCTTGCCGATGCAGGCATCGTCCGCAACCGCCTGAAAATCAACGCAGCCATTTATAACGCGCGACAAATCAGACAAATACAGCAAGAATACGGCTCATTCAAAAACTGGCTCGATGCGAACCATCCGCTCGACAAGGCTGAATGGGTGAAACTGTTTAAAAAACATTTCAAATTTGTCGGCGGCGAAATCGTCGGCGAATTTCTGATGAGTACCGGCTACCTGCCCGGCGCACATATGGAAACCTGTCCGGTTTATAGGGAAATATTGGCATGTCGTCCAAAGTGGGCGGAGGACGCCTGAAACAACATCTGCAAGAAAAAACAGTGTTGATATCGATAACACCGAAGGAGTAGAAATGAAACTATCTGAATTGTTCAACCCGAACGAATTTGCCGCGCGCCATTTGAGCTTTGGCGACGAGGCTGCGCTTTTGGAAGCGCTCGGCGAGAAGAGTATGGATGATTTTGTCGGCAATACCGTGCCGCAAAGCATCCGTATGCCGTCCGAACTCGATTTGCCCGAGGCTTTGACCGAGGCGGACGCGTTGGCGAAATTGAAAGGCATTGCGTCGAAAAACGTGATCAACAAATCCTATATCGGCTTGGGCTATTATCCGACCCGCGTGCCGAACGTGATTTTGCGCAACGTATTGGAAAATCCGGGTTGGTATACCGCCTACACCCCGTATCAGGCGGAAATCGCGCAGGGTCGTTTGGAAGCTTTGTTGAACTTCCAACAAGTGTGTATCGATTTGACCGGTTTCCCTGTGGCAGGCGCGTCTTTGCTGGATGAGGCAACTGCCGCCGCTGAAGCGATGGCGATGGCGCACCGCGTGGGCAAAGTGAAATCCGAGCGTTTCTTTGTGGATGCGCGCGTGTATCCGCAAACTTTGGACGTGATGAAAACCCGCGCCAAATATTTCGGCTTTGAACTGGTGGTCGGCGATTTTGCCCAAGCGGATGAAGGCGAATACTTTGGCGCGCCGTTCCAATACGTCGGCAAAGACGGCGACGTGCAAGACTTGCAGGACGTTATCGGTCGTCTGAAAACAAAAGGCACAATCGTGGCCGTTGCCGCCGACATCATGAGTTTGGTTTTGCTGAAATCACCTGCCGAATTGGGCGCGGATATTGCTTTGGGCAATACCCAGCGCTTCGGCGTACCGATGGGCTTCGGCGGGCCGCACGCTGCTTATTTCGCGTTTAAAGACGAGTTCAAACGTTCTGCTCCGGGTCGCATCATCGGCGTATCCAAAGACGCATCGGGCAAACCTGCCTTACGCATGGCGTTGTCCACCCGCGAGCAACACATCCGCCGCGAAAAAGCGACATCCAATATTTGTACCGCGCAGGCATTGCTGGCGAACTTGGCCGGTATGTACGCCGTTTACCACGGCCCCGAAGGCGTGAAACGCATCGCCAACCGCATTCACGCGCTGGCTTCTGCCTTTGCCGATGCGCTGGTTTCAGACGGCCTGAATGTGGTTCATAAAGTCTTCTTCGATACCGTTACCGTCGATTTCGGCAGCAAAGAGAAAGCAGACCAAGTGTTCGCCGCTGCTTTGGAATCGGGCTACAACCTGCGCCGCGTGAGCGATACTCAAGTTGCGGCAGCCTTCCATGAAACTTCGACACGCGAAGATTTAACCGATTTGTATCGCGCGTTTACCGGTAAGGATACGTTCACATTTGCCGATGATGTCAAAGGCCGTCTGAACACCGAATTGCTGCGTCAAGACGACATTCTGCAACATCCCGTGTTCAACCGTTACCACACCGAACACGAAATGTTGCGCTATCTGAAAAAACTCGAAGACCGCGACTTGGCGATGAACCGCAGCATGATTTCATTGGGCAGCTGCACCATGAAACTCAACGCGACTGCGGAAATGTTGCCGATTACTTGGGCTGAGTTCACCGACATCCATCCTTATGCTCCTGAAGCGCAAACCTCCGGCTACCGTGAATTGCTCGCCGATATGGAAAACAGCCTGAAAGCCATTACCGGCTTTGACGCGATTTCCTTCCAGCCTAACTCCGGCGCACAGGGCGAATACAGCGGTATGCTCTCCATCCGCCGTTTCCAAGAAGCCAACGGCGAGGGACACCGCAACATCTGTCTGATTCCAAAATCAGCCCACGGTACCAACCCTGCGACTGCGGCCATGCTGGGCTTGAAAGTCGTCGTTGTCGACACCGACGAACACGGCAACGTCAACATTGACGATTTGAAAGCCAAAGCCGAGCAACACCGCGACGCCTTGTCCGCCATCATGATTACCTACCCGTCCACCCACGGCGTGTACGAAGAAGGCATCCGCGACATCTGCCGCATCATCCATGAAAACGGCGGACAGGTTTACATGGACGGCGCCAACCTCAACGCCCAAATCGGCATCATGCAGCCTGCCGAAGTCGGCGCGGACGTGTTGCACATGAACCTGCACAAAACCTTCTGTATCCCTCACGGCGGCGGCGGTCCGGGCGTCGGCCCTATCGGTTTGAAAGCCCACCTTGCCCCGTTTGCACCGGGACACGCTTTGACCGACACCCACAGCGCCAGTGCCGACCAAACCGCCGTTGCTGCAGCGGCCTTCGGTTCTGCGTCCATCCTGCCGATTACTTGGATGTACCTGACCATGATGGGCAAACAAGGCATGGAACAGGCAACACGCTGGGCATTGCTCAACGCCAACTACGTCGCCAAACGCCTGAGCGAAGACTATCCGATTCTGTATGCAGGCAAAAACGGCCGCGTTGCGCACGAATGTATTGTCGATTTGCGTCCGCTCAAAGCCGAAAGCGGTATTACCGAAACCGACATTGCCAAACGCCTGATGGACTACGGCTTCCACGCTCCGACGGTTTCCTTCCCCGTTGCCGGTACGCTGATGATTGAGCCGACCGAGAGCGAAAGCAAAGCCGAACTCGACCGCTTCATCGCCGCCCTGAAACAAATCAAACAGGAAGTGCTGAAAGTCGAGCGCGGCGAATGGCCGAAAGACGACAACCCGCTGGTCAACGCCCCGCACACCGCCGCCGACGTAACCGGCGAATGGGTGCACCCGTATTCCCGCGAAGAAGCCGTCTTCACGTTGCCGTTCGTCCGCGAACACAAATTCTGGCCGAGCGTGAAACGTTTGGATGAGGTCTATGGCGACCGCAATCTGGTTTGCTCCTGCTTGCCGATTGACGCATACGAAGATTAAGCCTGAATAGGTTTAAAATTGAACAGGCCGTCTGAAAATGAAAATAGTTTTCAGACGGTCTTTTGTTTGTTAAGATATTCCGCCCGAGAACGTACGTTTGTTTTGGGTAAAACAACAAATAAGGCTTTCGGAAAGATAGACGGCACATGCCTTTGTTTGCAGATAAAACCAAACGGCTTTCAACAACGATAAACAAAAGGCCGTCTGAAAAACAGGAGGACACGATGGACGAACTTTTTATTCAAACGCTGACGATTGCCGGCTCCGATTCCGGCGGCGGCGCAGGCATACAGGCGGATTTGAAGACATTTCAGATGCGCGGTGTGTTCGGCACCAGCGTACTGACCGCGGTGACCGCACAAAATACCTTGGGCGTATCGGCGGTGCATCCGATACCGACCGACATGATTGCCGCGCAGATTGCCGCGATTCAGGAGGATTTCCAAATCCGCGCCTATAAAATCGGCATGCTGGGTACGGCGGAAATCATCGAATGCGTGGCGGAACAAACCGCCGAATGCGACTTCGGCAAACGCGTGTTGGACCCGGTCATGATTGCCAAAGGCGGCGCACCGTTGTTGGAAAACTCAGCCGTCGAAGCCATGAAACGCCTGCTGCTGCCGCATACGGACGTCTTGACGCCCAATCTGCCCGAAGCACAGGCATTGACGGGCATCAATATTGAAAACCGCCAAGATGCGGAACGCGCCGCTAAAATTCTTCAGGATTGGGGTGTGAAAAATGTGGTGATTAAAGGCGGCCATCTTGCCGACAGCCAAAGCGAATATTGCACCGACTGGCTGTTTACGCCATACGAGACCATCGAGCTGAATAGCAAACGTTTCCCAACGCCGCATACCCATGGCACGGGCTGCACATTTTCTGCCTGCATCACTGCCGAGTTGGCAAAAGGGTTTAGCGTGTCCGAGGCGGTTCAAACG
>ERZ1699226.185-NODE-191-length-10863-cov-2.960320_pt1 | contig 10863 bp, 9 predicted proteins | sample MGYA00581547_ERZ1699226 | MGnify/ENA primary metagenome ERZ1699226 (study PRJEB42319, sample SAMD00040328) | human oral metagenome | material: saliva | host: Homo sapiens | study: EMG produced TPA metagenomics assembly of PRJDB4115 data set (Metgenomic analysis of...
AAGTTAAATAATTGAGTTTAAAAAGTCGTTGAAAATCAATTTCAACGACTTTTTTCTTTTTGCCAAATGCAGTACATTTCAGTTCAATCACTACCTTTTTTGGATAAATTTCAATGACTATACTAGCTACATTATAGAAAGAACATGGAAACTTATGACTTTCCGAAAATAAATCTTTCCCTGAAAATTTTGAATTTAAAGTGATGAACAAGCAAAAACAACCGGAAAAGAAACAGTTCACGACTGCTTCTTCTCTGGTTGTTTTTTCATACTAACGATTTTTCCGACTTAATTGATATGAGTATACCATAGGGATAAACACAATGGCGAGGATGACCAGCACCAAAACATAAGAAAGTGCGAATTGAAGTCCTGCTTCAAGTAGAAGGATCAACCCTCCGAGGACCCACAATTTCCCTGCCAAGCGATGAGTTTTGTGCCAGTTATCTTCACTCTGCAAGGTCCAAGGCAGACGGATTCCAACCGTGTGATTCACTTTTAGCTTAGGCATGTAATTGCCCATGATTACAAAGATGAGCCCTAGCAGAACCGAAACAAAAACTGATGGATTGGTAGTAGATCCTAGCGCCTTGCTATAGATGAGATAGGAGGTACTTAAGGAAACGATTGGGGTCAACCAGTAAATCGCTCTGATCATTTTCTCATTCATAGCGCTATTCTTAGAATCGCGACCGATCATAAAGATCATAAACAGATGCACCATGAGATCGAAAATAGGAAGACCAAACACAACCAGGGGTTTCGATTGGAAGTTATTGGCCTGGCCAGCAAAATTGAAGTGAATCGGGATTTGGTTAGGCAATTGTGGCCAAATCATCAGCCCCCAAAGCATGGGGAAAAGGATCACCATAGAAGTTAATAGCAATAGTTTTTTATTCGTTTTCATCAGTAGAGTCTCCTTTCAAATCAACGAGCCAGACCATTAAATCCTCCAAGACAGAAGTATTGAGTTCATAGTAGATAAAATTCTTCTCTTTTTCCTCTCGAATTAAATCTGCCTGCTTGAGGAGGCTTAAATGATGGGAAATGGTCGCTCCTGCTACATCAAAGTGGCCAGCGATATCGCCCGCGGATAATTTCCCCGCCTTTAGCAGTTCTAAGATACTTCTTCTTATCGGATTCGATAAAGCTTTAAATGTTTGCGCAAAATTCATTCTCTATCTCCTCTATTCTATTTAGAAATCTTTCTAAATAGATTCTAGTACTTTCAGATGGGTTTGTCAACTCTATTTAGAAAAAAATCTAAATAGTTTCTGTTGTAAACAAAATATCAGACCTAAGACCGATTCTTATAAGCAGCGTCTTTTCTTAAGTTTTCTTTAAGAAATCAGCCTTATAATAAAACCATCAAATAAAGACCTCCTAACTTTGTTTGATAGAAAATCCTAAACTTTTTCATAATAATCTCCCTATAAGAGCCACCAAAACCGGTGGCTTTTTTCTACGTACCTTAGTGAGTCAAGTCCAGTAGGGGCGTAGACGAACTTAGGTACGTTGACGCAGTTCGAACGACAGTGAGAACTACGATCCTTAATACGTTAGTGAACTTGAGTACATGGATGCCGTGCGGAACTACTTTTTACAGGACAACAAAATAATCTCCACGAGAGCTCTGATTTTCGATCATGACTCTTGGGAGGTTTTTTCATCTTTTATCTTTTTGACATTACATATCTTTGTGGATACGATAAGTATTGTAAGCAGTGACTACATTAGCAACGGCGCTGACCCTTGAGCTACGTGCGATATCGGCTTGTAGGGCATTGGCTTCCTCTTGCAGATTCACTTGCGTTTCTTGGAATTGTTGCATTTCAAGCAGATTATAGGCTTCTGGCAAGGTAGAGGCACGGCCTTCTGCGATTAAGTTATATAGCCGGAAGAGGTCGTGATAATTGTAAAATTTTTGCGGGAAACCTTGCATCCCTTGTTGGTAGGCTGGTTGGCTGATTTCCTGGTTATAAAGGGCCTGGGCATTGGCAAGAGCCTGCTTGGCTGGGGCTACAAATACAAAATATTTGATCGCAATCAACCCACCCATCAATCCAAGCATCAGTAGAAAACCGTGCATCAGGTGACTTTGTTCCAACAGAAAAATCGTAAAGGCAAAAAGAAGATTGAGGGCCAGTGTGACCGTGATTGGCCCATTGAGTCTCTTCGCTGCTTTATTTAATCGGTTTTGTTGCCGTTGAACTTCATCCCAAGCAACTGCTGCAGGGGCTGTTAGCACGCGCTTTTCATCTAATAGTTGTAAAATTTCTTGTGTCGTCATTGTAAATCTCCTTTTGTTATAAGCTTATCTTCTGGAATTGACCTTATTTTATCAAAAATCCCTCCCTAAAAAAGGGGCATGTAAACTATAGTTTCATTTTTCTTAAAAATTGAAGAATTTCTAGTTTTTTTGTCAAAAATTAAACTCTGAGTTTAATTCCATCCCTTTTTGAGGTATACTAATAGTATGATAATTGAAAGGAAGCCCCCCTATGTCCTCATCTTCGCCATTTGGTCCAACATTTCGTAAGATTCGTGAAGCACGCGGTCTTTCTCTAAAAGAAGTCGCTGCAGACATTGTCTCTCCTCAGTTCCTCAGCCAATTTGAGCGTTCTCAAAAAGGAGTAACCATCGAGACATTCTCTCGCCTCTTGCTGTCTATGGGGGTGGATTGGGATACCTTTTTGTCCCATTATCCTGGCTTAACCATTCAAAATTTCAGTCCTATTTTGATGAAACACATCAATCAAGAAAACATGGATTTTCTGTCCATTATTGAGCGCTTGAAGCACGAAAAATCACCCGTTGCAGAGGAGAATAAAGAGCTCTGGCAACTCTATTTGCGCTCGCTTGAAATCAATGTCAATAACGCGATGGGAAAAGAAATCCATCTGGAAGACGCACCTGTGTCGATTCAACGAATCGCTCAAGAAGTACCTTTTGCCTATCAAAATGAAATTGAGCAAGACTTCACCATTGCCCTTTTATCTGTCTTGCCCTATGAAGTCGTCGCTAAGATTCGAAAGGAATCCTTGGAACTTTTTGAAAGCAGTTATTCTGCCTACTCTGCCAATGCGTTGGCCTCTTTGCTGCTAAATCTAGCCAACTATCTTATTAAAAAAGAACTCTACTTAGAAGCTCTGAATTTTCTTCAATCGATTAACCAGCTTCGCAAGCGCAAACCGATTTTAAATACCAGTATTTCCATGCAGTTAGAATTTATGCAGGTCTATGCCCTCCTTGGCTTAAATGACAAGGAAGGGGTTTATCGTGCCAAGCAGGTCCTAAAAGCCCTGGAAGGTTTGATTGCACTCGAAAATTTCGGAAGCCCACTTGTTCAAATCAAAACAAAATTCATGTTGCGAGTCAACGAACTCAACAAAACCGGCATTGATTTCTTCAGCGAATAAAGACGTCTCAGACTTTAGACCGATTCTTTCGGTCAGCGCCTTTTCTTAAGTTTTCTTTAAGCAAACCGCCTTATAATAAAACCATCAAATAAAGACCTCCTAACTTTGTTTGATAGAAAATCCTAAACTTTTTCATAATAATCTCCCTATAAGAGCCACCAAAACCGGTGGCTTTTTCTACGTACCTTAGTGAGTCAAGTCCAATAGGGGCGTAGACGAACTTAGGTACGTTGACGCAGTTCGAACGACAGTGAGAACTACGATCCTTATTCCTTTAGCAAACGTTAGTGAGCTTAGGTACGTTGACACAGTTCGAACGCTAGTGAGAACTACGGTCCTTCTCCTTCATTTGTATCAATACTCCAATTTATGCTCAATCTGTGTTATAATGAAGAGAATTTTTGTCTGAGGAGGATTTATGAAAAAAACACATTCTATGCTATTCATCCCGGGCATCATTATGCTTGGGATTGTTTTACGAACACCATTTACTACGCTTCCGACGGTCTTGTCTGACATCGCAGCTGGTTTGGGGGTTGATGTGAGCTCTCTGGGACTATTGACTAGCTTGCCACTTCTCACCTTTGCCATTTTCTCACCTTTTGCGATTCAATTTGCTAAAAGGTTGGGGATTGAGCGCCTCTTTTTCCTAGTTTTGATCGCGATTACGATCGGATCTGCCATTCGGATTATCAACCTCCCCTTCCTCTATCTGGGAACCATCTTGATTGGAGCTGGCATCGCCTTTCTCAATGTGCTGCTTCCAAGCCTGATTCAAGCGAACAGACCCCGTCAACTAGGCATTCTGACCACTTTGTACATCACTTCTATGGGGATGTCCACAGCGATCGCCTCTTCTTTGGCCGTTCCGATCACCAAAGCCACTTCTTGGCAAGGTTTGGTCAACATCTTGACAGCCTTGTGTGCTCTTGCTTTGGTCATCTGGATTCCTAACCTTCGCTACAACCACCATCTAAAAAAGACGGCCACTACAGAATCTAGTAGCAAGTGGTATACCAATAAATATGTCTGGGCTATCATGATTTTCGGAGGCTTGCAGTCACTGCTTTTCTACACAAGTATGACCTGGCTTCCGACCATGGCTGTTCAAGCTGGCCTTTCAAAGGTTGAATCTGGACTACTGGCCTCCGTCTTCACCCTGATCAGTCTCCCGTTCTCCTTGACGATCCCAAGTTTAACGACACGGTTATCCGATCGCAATCGACACTTGATGCTTGCGATTGTTGTCGGAGCAGGGATTCTGGGGGTAGCCATGCTCTTAATCCCGACCAGCAACTTCTTCTACTGGTTGGTATTAAATGCCCTGATTGGAAGTTCCGTTAGTTCGCTCTTCCCTTACCTCATGGTCGCTTTCTCCATGAAATCCAGCACACCTGAAAAAACAGCCCAACTTTCTGGACTTGCCCAAACAGGAGGCTACGTCTTTGCAGCCTTTGGTCCCATCCTCTTCGGCTACAGTAAATCTCTTTTCCACTCTTGGACACCTGCCATTCTTATGCTACTGGTCTTAACCATTATCATGGCCATTGCCCTTTATCAGGTGGAAAAAGTTGATCATATCTTATAACCATCGTCTGGCTGGAAGATTCGTCTTCCGGCCTTTTTTGTGCATACAAAAAAAGAACTAGGCACTTGTCCTAGTTCAAAGTTTTATTATCCGTTAAATGAGATATGTACGTGGTCGTTGTGGTTTGCTGTATCTCCACCACGGTCCGGCATTTGGTTCCATGTATTAGCTGGTCCGTAAATGTTATTTACTGGCATGTAGAATTGTTGTTTCCAGATAATATATGAGATACCTGCACGGTCCATGTTATCAATCGCATACTGTGCAACTTGATCTCCAAGCTCTGAATTTGTTGGAACCATCACGTCCACTGCAAGTCCTTTACCATGGTCTTCTGGATCCCCTTCACGGTAACCACCGATGTTTGTGATACCGAATTTCGCTGCAATTTCTTGACGGAAAGCTTCCGCTTGCGGTTGAAGATTTGGATCAGTTGGAATAGCATTACCAGTTGTTGGAGTTGATGCTACTGGTTGCACTTCAGGTGCTGCAGCAGTTTCTACTGCTGCTGGTTGTGCTGGAGCTTCTTCTGCTACTGGAGCAGATTGAGGAGCAGCTGGAGCTTCAGGAGTTGCTGGAGCTTCAGGAGCAGCAGCTGGGGCTGCTTCTTGATTTTGTACTTCAACATTGACAGCTGGAGCACCGTAGTTTGGTGTTTCTGGAACAGCTGGTTGTGCTGGTGTTTCTGCTGCTGGTACTTCAACTACAGGAGCTTCCGCTGGGGCTTCTTGAGTTTCCGCTGCTGGAGCTACTGGAACAGCTTTGTTATCTTCGTTTACTGGTTTAGACAAATCGTTGACAGCGACTGTTTGGTCATCAACTGTCACTTGGTTTGTTGTCAAGTCAGCACTTGCAACGGTTGCATCTGTCGCACCTGCTTGAGGAGTTTGGATTTCAACTGAAGTTACTTCTTTTTGATCATTTACTGTTGTTTTCAAAACAGTACCTGGGTAGATCAAATCCATGTTGCTGATGTTGTTCAAGTTTGCCAACACATGAACATCGATTCCAAGCGCTTCTGCGATCGAACTCAATGTATCACCATATTTGATGGTATAAGTTTGTTGGTTGTCACCGCTTTGTTGGATATCATGTTTGATTTCATCTACTGAGCGAGCTACCCAATCTTCAAGTGTTTCTGCAGTGGCTTTTGTAAATGGAATCACTGCAAGAGCTACTGTTGAAGCGATCAAGGCTTTCGTATTAACTTTTAATTTCATCTTTTATCCTCTTTTTTCTTTGTTTTTTTGCTCAAGATTTTCTTGGACAAATTAACTACTATACTATCTTATCACAATTTAAAAATAATAAAAGGCCTTTTTGGCTATTTAACAAAACTGTATTTTTCTTGTAACATTTCGTCTTTCTTGTCACATTGTTACAAACTAGTAACATAAAATTAGGGTCCTGGAAGAAGAGTTCGAGGGCGCAAAAAAAGCCTCATCAAGGAGCGGCTCCTCGATGAGGTTCTTGTATTTTTTAAGTAATTGAGGCCGATCTGAAAAGCTGGGGGAAAAACGCAAACTGTAATAGTACTAACTTCAAAGGCACAGTAGCTGATTGGATTTTTCTCTCGCTTTAAGAGCTCGAAAAAATCCTAATCAGCCTTGTGGGGGCAGGACAACGAAGCATTCTATACAACAGTGCTTCTGTCCTGCTCCCTATTTTCACTTTGCATTTTACGGGCTTTGTATCTTATAACTGAACACGCCTACAACTCTTTGGAAAAAGATAAATCCAACTAGAAGCGGACGCTTCGTCGTTGGATTTCCTATTTTCCTTTGAGTTGCTTAACGGCTTTGTATCTTATTTTACCTTCATGATTCTGACGAGGTTGGCGCGTTCGGCTTCTTCGAGTTTCATTTCGATATAATAGATAGTCTCTTTGAGGTCTGGGATGGTCGCATACTCGAGTCCGTTCACTCGACGGCGGGTTTTCTCGATTTCATCTGCCATGAGTTGGCAGCTTTTTTCGATTTCCGCTAACTTGAGCAAATCAGGGAGTAGATCCCCCATTTCTTGGATCGTGCTATCCATTTGACTGTTGGAGGCGAGGTAGCTATAAACCACGTCCCCTTCATCATCTCCGTATGGATTATCGATACGGGCATGGAGCTTGGGCACGCGCACACTCATGACATTTTCTTCCTCGATGTGGAGCATCACTTCTCGCGTAGGAACGGCAAAGATTTCTTCCACCATGAGGTCACTCTCTAAGGACTTGGCCATCACGAAATCTTGCATATTGCCCACCAGCGCTGCCTCCACCTTTTGGCGCAGACGATTATTCTCACGCACAGCTTCAATAAAGCGGCGCATGAGTTCATCCCGCTTATCCTTGAGCAACTTGTGCCCCCGGGTTGCTGTCTTGAGGCGCTCTTTGAGAATATTAAGCTCCATCCGAGTTGGTTTTACATTTAATCGTGCCATAGGCTAATCCTCTTTGTTTGGCAGATACTTGTCAATCATCTCATCCTTGATCCGTTTAAGCTCTGTTCTTGGAAGGATGGATAAGAGTTCCCAACCGAGATCCAAACTTTCCTCAATCGTCCGATTGGTGGTGAAGCCTTGGTTGATGTATTCTTGCTCAAAGCGGTCGGTAAATTTGACATAAAGCTTGTCGGTATCTGACAAGGCAGACTCCCCAAGCACTACAGCCAGTTCTTTGGCTTGTTTTCCTTGGGCATAGGCCGCAAAGAGCTGGTTCATGGTCGCCGCATGGTCTTCCCGAGTCTTACCTTCACCAGAACCCTTGTCCTTCAAACGAGAAAGGGATGGAAGAACATTGATCGGTGGGCGGTAACCACTATTGTAGAGATCGCGGGATAAGATAATCTGACCTTCTGTGATGTAGCCTGTCAAGTCAGGGATGGGGTGGGTGATGTCATCCTCTGGCATGGAAAGGATTGGAATTTGAGTCACAGATCCTTTCTTTCCAACCAAGCGTCCTGCACGTTCGTAGAGGGTTGAGAGGTTAGTATAAAGGTAACCTGGATAGCCCCGACGTCCTGGAACTTCCCGGCGGGCAGCGGATACTTCCCGAAGGGCTTCACAGTAGTTGGTCATGTCGGTCATGATAACCAAGACGTGCATGTCTTTTTCATAGGCCAAATATTCGGCGGCTGTCAAGGCGATCCGAGGAGTCGCAATCCGTTCGATAGCTGGGTCATTGGCTAGGTTGATAAAGAGGACAGAGCGGTCAATGGCACCTGTCTCCCGAAGGTCGTTCATAAAGAACTCGGCTTCTTCGAAGGTAATCCCCATAGCCGCAAAGACCACGGCGAAGTTTTCTTCAGAATTAAGAACCGTCGCTTGACGAGCAATCTGAGCTGCCAACTCCTTGTGAGGAAGACCAGAACCTGAGAATACTGGGAGTTTTTGGCCCCGAACCAAGGTATTCAAATGGTCAATGGCTGAGATCCCTGTCTGGATAAATTCATCTGGATAGTCCCGCGAAACAGGGTTGATGGCTTGTCCATCAATGTCCAAGTACTTCTCTGGGATAATCTCTGGACCGCCATCGATGGGTTTGCCCATCCCGTTAAAGATGCGTCCCACCATGTCTTCAGACACAGGAAGTTCTAGGGGACGTCCGGTAAAGCGGACTTTGGCTTTTTCCAAGTTGATCCCGCTAGATCCTTCAAAGAGCTGGATCATGGCCTTGTCTTCTTGGACTTCGAGGACTTGTCCCTGACGGGTCGTTCCGTCATGGAGCTTGATTTCTACCAATTCATTGTAGTGAACTCCTTCGACCTGATCGACAATCATCAAGGGGCCAACAACTTCGCTGACAGTACGGTATTCTTTAATCACGCTCATTGTCTACTCCTCCTTTTGCGACGATTTGGTGTAGGGTTTCTACGATTTCTTCTTTCAGGGCTTGAATGGTTGCCAACTGGTCCTCATGGATGAACTTGCTACGGGCAATGCGGTCTCGAAGAGCCACGGTTCCTTCCATGATTTCTGTGAAGTAAGCCCCTAATTCTAGTGCTTTTTGACTTTCTTGGTCAAAGGTCAAAATGTTGGTCAACAAGGCCACCTGCTTGCTGAAAGAAGTATAGGTATCGACCTCATCAAAGGCATTTTGTTGCAGGTAGTCTTCACGGATCATCTTGGCCGCATTCATGGTCAAGCGGTCTTTTTCAGACAAGGAATCTAGACCAACCAAGCGGACGATTTCTTGCAATTCACTTTCCTTTTGAAGCAAGTTCATAGCGCGGGTCACTTTTTCAGACCAGCTGATTTGTTCATGTAGATCGATATAGCGACCGACTTCATCTTGGTAAAGTGAATAAGAACTCAACCAGTTGATGGCTGGGAAGTGACGACGTTGGGCCAATTGAGCATCTAAGCCCCAGAAGACCTTAACAATTCGCAAGGTATTTTGCGTTACCGGCTCTGAAATGTCTCCACCTGGAGGGGAAACGGCACCGATAGCGGTAATCGAACCTTCGCGCGCAGTGGTTCCGAGTGTCTTAACCCGACCTGCACGCTCGTAGTATTCGGCGATCCGGCTACCAAGATAGGCTGGGTAGCCTTCATCCCCTGGCATTTCTTCTAGACGACCAGACATTTCACGGAGAGCTTCTGCCCAACGAGAAGTAGAGTCCGCCATGATGGCAACGGAATAGCCCATATCACGGAAGTATTCGGCGATGGTAATCCCTGTGTAGATGGAAGCTTCCCGCGCCGCTACTGGCATGTTCGAAGTGTTGGCGATCAGAACGGTCCGTTGCATGATGGATTGACCAGTCGTTGGATCGATCAATTCTGGAAATTCATTCAGAACGTCCGTCATTTCATTTCCACGTTCCCCACAACCAACGTAAATTACGATGTCTACATTGGCAAACTTGGCCACCTGGTGTTGCACCACTGTTTTCCCAGCTCCGAAAGGACCAGGAACAGCTGCAGCTCCACCTTTAGTCACAGGGAAGAAAGTATCGATGACCCGTTGACCGGTGACCAAAGGCTCTACTGGAATCAGTTTTTGTGCAAAGGGACGGCCTCGACGAACCGGCCATTTTTGCATCAAAGTACCAGTAAAGAGACTGCCATCTGCCTGCTCGATCTCATAGACTGGCTCTTCTACTGTGTAAGAACCTGCTGCGATCTTGGTCACACGTCCACTGACACCAAAGGGCACCATGATGCGGTGCTCCACCAGATTGGTCTCCTGCACTGTTCCCAGAATATCGCCTGCCTCAACCGCATCTCCGACAGACAGACTTGGAACAAAATCCCACTTAGTCTCTCGGTCTAGATTTGGCAATTGGACACCGCGGACGAGGAAGTCGCTCGCCGTGATGGTTTGGAAACGCTCCAAAGGCCGCTGAATCCCGTCAAACATCTGAGAAATCAGACCTGGTCCCAGCTCAACGGACAGAGGACTTCCAGTCGTGATGACTGGCTCTCCCGGACCCAAGCCAGAAGTTTCCTCATAAACCTGAATAGAAGCTTGGTCCCGCCGCATTTCAATAATTTCACCGATCAGCCCCAAATCGCCAACTCGGCAGATATCCTGAATATTCGCTTCCTGCATCCCTGATGCCAGCACCAGAGGACCAGAAACTTTGATAATCTTTCCTTGACTCACAATCTTCCTCCATTCTTGGGAGATTTTTGTTCCTTCTCAATGAAAATCAAAGCTCAAACTAAGTTAGATACAGACCTAGTTTGAATTTAATTTCCAAAGAGTATTTTTTGATTCTTGCCGCGAGTTTGAAATCTTTCTTAGCTAGCTCTAGGGCAAGGATTGTTTCTTTTTATTTTAAAAATCAGATAAGGCTTTTATTTGCTGGCTCTTTTCGTCGAAATTGTCTGGGCTTAGCCATTTTTCTAGACGACTCTTGACGG
>ERZ1699226.204-NODE-211-length-10337-cov-1.665524_pt1 | contig 10337 bp, 9 predicted proteins | sample MGYA00581547_ERZ1699226 | MGnify/ENA primary metagenome ERZ1699226 (study PRJEB42319, sample SAMD00040328) | human oral metagenome | material: saliva | host: Homo sapiens | study: EMG produced TPA metagenomics assembly of PRJDB4115 data set (Metgenomic analysis of...
TGTTAATAAGAGGACAAATGCAGGTATAGAGCGTTTCTCTTCACCAGGAAGAAGTTACAACTTTACACTTGAAGCTAAGTTCTAAGGTAATTAGAACAGAAAGGAAGGTTGGTACAGCTACAGCACCACCAACGGGGTTGACCGCGATGGCAAAGGCTTAGACCGCTATCGCGCACCCGGCCGCAACTACGCCGTATCGCTGGAATGGAAATTCTAAGCAGTTAACGGATGGCTAAAGGCCGTCTGAAAGTTTTGATGACTTTCAGACGGCCTTTTTTAGTTAAAACAAAATTTTTAAACGGATAACAACGGTTGCTGCCGAACAATCGCACGGATGATGGCGCGGTTGGGGTGTAGCGCGGTTCTCAGCCTTTGTGATAGCGGATGCGGCAAACCGAGTATTTCAGCCGCAATGGCGGCGGCGCAGATGGGGGCTGTCGCCAGGCCGCGTGTGCCGTGTGCCGTATTGATGTAGGCATGGGGCAGGTAAGGGCAGGGAATATTGTCGAGGCGGTAGTTCTTGTCCAATGCCAGTTTGGCGTAGGCGGACTGCATGGCGGCGATGTCGCCGAGCGCGCCGACAACGGGCAAGTGGTCGAGGCTGTCGCAACGCAGGGCGGCATGGCCTTGTGTGGATTGGAGCGGGGGAGTTTGCAGGCCGTCTGAAAACAGGGATTGTGCCAATGGCGGATTGAGTTGGTGCAAGGCGGCGCGGTTGTCGGTTTCTTCGTGCGGATACCAAGTTTCATCGTTGCTGTTGAGGACAAATGTCGCGCCGTAGCAGTGGCGGCCTTGCCAGCTCGGGCTGATGTAGCTTTCGCCGGAAATGGCGCAACGCAGCTTTTGTGAAAACGGGCTGGCGGACACAACGCCGGTTTGACCGCGGATTTGGCGGAAAGGCAGGGCTGAGACATTGGTGTCGGCGGCATTCGGGCTGTGCGCGCCCATGCAGTAAACGATATGGCTGGCGTTGAAATGCGCGTTTGGCGTGTGTGCCGTCCATTGTGTGCCGTCATGCGATACGGCGGTCAGCGGCGAGTGTTCGTGCAACTCAATCAGCGGATGGTTCAATAAGGCATGCACGACGGCGGGCGGATTCAGCCATACGCCTTGCGGCCAGTAAAGGCCGTCTGAAAATACATCTATGCCTGCAATATGCGCAGCTTCTTCGGCAGATACGCTGCGGTAGAGGTGCTTATGCTGGTGTTGCAAACCCAAGGCCTGATTGCGTTTGCGTTCGCTGTTGTCAAAATTTAAATGCAATACGCCATCGCCGCCCCATACGTCGGAATCAGGCAGCAAGTCTTCCAACAATCGGCGCGTGTAGCCGTAGCCTGTCAGCAGCAGCTCGGTTTGTTCGGTATCGTGTGGCGAGATTTTGGCGTAGAGCAAGCCTTGGCGGTTGCCGCTGCCTGCCTGCGCCGCTTTGCCTGCCTCCAAAACCGTAACGCGTACGCCGTGCTCCGCCAGTTTGCGCGCGGTTGCCGCGCCGGCGATGCCTGCGCCGATAATCAGGACGCGTTCGGGAGCGGCTTGATGTTCGGGCCGTCTGAACCAAGGTTTTAGGGGAGTTGGGGTGGATTGGGGTATGGCTTCGGTTTGCCATTCGATATGAGGGAAATGTTCGTGCAAGCAGTCGGCGCGGTGTGGCGGAACCAGCCAAAGGTGCACGTCAGGCAATAGGTTTTCCAAAACATTGACGCTGTTGAACTGAAGGCATTTCATGGCTTGAACGAGGCGGTTGTTCAGACGGCCTTCAAGCTCGGAGGGATGATTCGATAATGGAAAATCGGGAATATGGTTTTCAGGCAGGCAGACAATCAAATAAAGCGGCGCGGTATGTTGTTCGATGGTGCGGCAAAGATCGGCAAGGGCGGGTGTGGTGTTCCAAGCAAGGCAGGTCATGATGAAAGGCCGTCTGAAAAAAGAGGCTTTATTGTAACGCGGTTTGCGCGGATAGAATATCCGGACGGGTTTTGATAAAATCTTTCGATATTTGTTTTCCCATTGATTTTCATACAGGAATTTTATGCGCCGTCTTTTATTGTGCCTTCTCGCTTCCGGCTTGCCTGTTGCCTGTTTATCCGCGCCGCCGGATAACGGCGGCAAAGCCTTTCAGTCCGAACGGTGGGCAACACCCATTAAACACGATGCCAACCTTTATCGCATCGATGACAAGCTTTACCGCAGCGAGCAGCCCGTTGCCGAAGATGGCGAAGCCATTGTCAAGCTGGGCATTCAGAGCGTGATCAACCTGCGCTTTTTCGACCGAAACGATGACGACCATTTGAAGGCGTATGGTTTGACCTTGCTAAACCGTCCGTTGCTGTCATGGAGCATTAAGCCGAAAGAGATTGCGGAAATCTTATACCTGATTGAAAAACAACAGCAAAACGGCGCGGTACTTATCCATTGTTATCACGGTGCGGACCGTACCGGTTTGATTGCCGGAATGTACCGCATCATTTATCAAGGCTGGCCGGTGGAAGAGGCAAAAGCCGAAATGCAACACGGGCCTTACGGTTATCACAGCATTTGGAAAAACATTGCCAAGCTGTTTACCGAAGAGAAAGTCAAGCAGGTTAAAACGCATTTGGAAGCCTTGCGTAAACGCGGTTGACGCCAAGATTCAAAACATAAAAAGGCCGTCTGAAAGATTTGTTTTTTCAGACGGTCTTTTTAATGGCAGACGGTTTAAATCACAAAATCCGTAGATGATAATTGAATGCTTTGATCCATATCGGCAGAAGGGGTTTTGGAAGAGCGGCCGACCGGTTTGGCCGGTACGCCGACAACGGTAATCGAAGACGGTACGTCGGCAACCACCACGCTGCCTGCGCCGATTTTGGCATTTTTGCCGATGCGGATGTTGCCCAAAATCGAAGCGTTCGCACCAATCATCACGCCGTCGCCGATTTTCGGGTGGCGGTCGCCACTTTCTTTGCCCGAACCGCCCAGCGTTACGCCGTGAAGGATGGAAATATTGTTGCCCAAGACGGCGGTTTCGCCGGCCACAAAACCGGTGGCATGGTCGAGCATCAAACCGTGACCGAAACGGGCGGCAGGGTGGATATCGACACCGAAGACTTCCGACATGCGGTTTTGCAAGAAATACGCCAGCGTTTTACGGCCGTTTTGATAGAGCCAGTGGTTGATGCGGTGCGCCTGAATGGCGTGGAAACCTTTGAAATATAAAAGCGGCAGCGAATATTCGTCGCAGGCGGGGTCGCGTTCGTAAATGGCTTTCAAGTCGGCCTCGACACATTTGCTGATGCGGGTGTCCGCACTTAAAGCCTGCTGATAAATTTCAAACAGCGCACGCACGTCCATAATCGGGCTGCCGAGCTTGCTGGAAAGATGGTAGGCAAGTACCGAATCGAGCGAATCGTGGCGCAACACGGTTTGATGCAGGAAGCTCGCCAGCATCGGTTCGGCCGCGGCGGCGGCTTCGGTTTCTTCGCGGATGGTGTGCCACAGATTAAAATCGGTTGAATTCAAATGGTCTTTTTTCATGTTTGAGGCCGTCTGAAGAATACAATCAGATGGCTATCTTACCGTTTTCCAACGTCTTTTAACAAGGCATTTGATAATCGACGTTCAAATGCTTGAAGTTTTTTCAGACGGCCTTATATATGAAACATCGAATATCAACACGCTAAAAGGATGTCAGAAATGACGGAGCATAACGAACAACATCAACACAAAGCCGAAGAAGCGGCAGCCGTAGAAACTGCTGAAGCAGTTGAAACCGAACAAGCAGAACCGACTTACGAAGAGCTTCAGGCGCGTATTGCCGAGTTGGAAGGCCAGCTCAAAGACAGCGAGCTGCGCGGTTTGGCAAACGAGCAAAACCTGCGCCGCCGCCATCAGCAAGAAATCGCCGATACCCATAAATTCGCCGGACAAAAATTTGCAGCAGAAATGTTGCCGGTTAAAGATTATCTCGAAATGGCGCTGCTGGACCAAAGCGGCAATTTCGATGCGCTGAAAATGGGCGTGCAAATGACTTTGAACGAGCTGCAAAAAGCATTTGATGCCACCCATATTAAAGAAATCAATCCGCAGCCGGGCGACAAACTCGATCCGCACCAACATCAAGCAATGCAGGCAGTAGTCAGCGAGCAAGAGCCGAATACCATCGTCAGCGAGATGAAAAACGGCTATACATTGGCCGACCGCGTGCTGCGTCCTGCAATGGTTGTCGTGGCGAAAAAAGAAGATTGAAGGCATCGCTTGATAAAGTTTATCAAGCATAAAATCTTCAGACGGCCTTATCCGGTTTCAAAACCCGATGTTCCGCTATTGGAAAATCATTCCAATAAACCGGAATCGGAAAATGAAAACCGGGCCGTCTGAAAAAAGAATAAACGGCTTGTGGATAAATAAATCAAGCACTTGAATTTAATCTTAAAAAAAATTCAAATTAGGCCTTGAAAAAAAATGAAGCAACCTTATTTACAAGCCATCGGAACGAAATGTTCCACAGGATTATTAATTAAGAAAAGTTTATTTAGGAGCAACATAATATGGCAAAAGTAATCGGTATTGACTTAGGTACAACCAACTCTTGTTTGGCCATTTCTGAAAACGGTCAAACCAAAGTAATCGAAAACGCAGAAGGCGCACGCACCACTCCTTCCGTTATCGCTTATTTGGACGGCGGCGAAATCCTCGTCGGCGCGCCTGCAAAACGCCAAGCGGTAACCAACGCTAAAAACACTATTTACGCGGCCAAACGTTTGATCGGCCACAAATTTGAAGACAAAGAAGTACAACGCGACATCGAATCCATGCCTTTTGAAATCATCAAAGCCAACAACGGCGACGCATGGGTGAAAGCACAAGGCAAAGAGCTGTCTCCTCCTCAAATTTCCGCAGAAGTTTTGCGTAAAATGAAAGAAGCAGCCGAGGCTTACTTGGGCGAAAAAGTAACCGAAGCCGTGATTACCGTTCCTGCCTACTTCAACGACAGCCAACGTCAAGCGACTAAAGACGCAGGCCGTATCGCAGGTTTGGAAGTAAAACGCATCATCAACGAACCGACCGCAGCCGCTTTGGCATTCGGTATGGACAAAGGCGACAACAAAGACCGCAAAGTAGCCGTATATGACTTGGGCGGCGGTACCTTCGATATTTCCATCATCGAAATCGCCAACCTCGACGGCGACAAACAATTCGAAGTATTGGCAACCAACGGCGACACCTTCTTGGGCGGCGAAGACTTCGACCAACGCTTGATCGACTACATCATTGACGAGTTCAAAAAAGAACAAGGCATTGATTTGAAACAAGACGTCATGGCTCTGCAACGCCTGAAAGAAGCTGCCGAGAAAGCCAAAATCGAATTGTCCAGCGGTCAGCAAACCGAAATCAACCTGCCGTACATTACTATGGACGCAACCGGTCCGAAACACTTGGCCATGAAAATTACCCGTGCCAAATTTGAAAGCCTGGTTGAAGATTTGATCCAACGTTCTATCGAGCCTTGCAAAATCGCATTGAAAGATGCCGGCTTGAGCACCAGCGACATCGACGACGTGATTTTGGTCGGCGGTCAGTCCCGTATGCCGAAAGTACAAGAAGCCGTTAAAGCCTTCTTCGGTAAAGAGCCTCGTAAAGACGTGAACCCTGACGAAGCTGTTGCCGTAGGTGCAGCGATTCAAGGCGAAGTATTGAGCGGCGGCCGTAGCGACGTATTGCTGCTGGACGTAACGCCTCTGTCTTTGGGTATCGAAACCATGGGCGGCGTGATGACCAAGCTGATTCAAAAGAACACTACTATTCCGACTAAAGCGTCTCAAGTGTTCTCTACTGCCGAAGACAACCAAAGCGCAGTAACCATCCACGTACTGCAAGGCGAACGCGAACGCGCTTCTGCCAACAAATCTTTGGGTCAGTTCAACTTGGGCGACATCGCACCTGCACCACGCGGTATGCCACAAATTGAAGTTACTTTCGACATCGACGCCAACGGTATCTTGCACGTTTCTGCCAAAGACAAAGGCACCGGCAAAGCGGCCAACATTACCATCCAAGGTTCTTCAGGTTTGAGCGAAGAAGAAATCGAACGCATGGTGAAAGATGCCGAAGCCAACGCTGAAGAAGATAAAAAACTGACTGAATTGGTCGCTTCCCGCAACCAAGCCGAAGCCCTGATTCCCTCTGTGAAAAAATCTCTGGCTGATTACGGCGACAACCTCGACGCTGCCGAGAAAGAAAAAATCGAAGCTGCGTTGAAAGAAGCTGAAGAAGCCGTTAAAGGCGACGATAAAGCCGCTATCGATGCTAAAGCCGAAGCTTTGGGTACAGCCAGCCAAAAACTGGGCGAAATGGTTTACGCTCAAGCGCAAGCCGAAGCACAAGCAGGCGAGGGCGCACAAGCCGAGTCTTCTGCTAAGAAAGACGACGACGTTGTAGATGCCGACTTTGAAGAAGTAAAAGACGACAAAAAATAATTGATGCCGTCTGAAAAAAGCGCGAATCGAAAGGTTCGCGCTTTTTGTTGTTTGGGGAATGTGTAAAGACGCTTTGTCAAAGTTGACGGTAAACTTTCAAAACCTTGCTACATCATCGCGTTGCCATACTTCTATTGCTGAATTTTGAACAGATTTCGCCGAATGCTGACAGTCAAAGCCATTAATATTTGTCCATCGCTTGAGTGCGAATAAATGCTTATTTTTACCTCAAATCAACCTCTTGAAAGAAGATAAATATGAAAAAACTGATTCAAATGACCTCTTTGATGGTTGCCGCTGCCGGTTTGGTCTTGGCTCCAGTCGCTTCTGCACACGGCAAACACGAAATGCATCCGAAACAAGAACGTATGCACAAAAAAGCCAAACCGCAATAAATGAAAAAACCTGCACCTAAAGCCAAACACCACGCAGCCAAGCCCAAACATCATCCAGAGCATCGCCACGAACATCATTAAGATGAATCCTCAACAATAAATAAGGCCGTCTGAAACCTAAACATCAGGTTTCAAACGGCCTTCGATTTATATGTCAAATAGAGCTTTGCCGTTTTTCTTGTGCCAAACGGGTCGGCTCCAGCCAGGCAATGTTTCTCTCTGCCAGCGCATCGCGCCAATAATCCAGTTTGGTATCCAAATCTTCAGAGAAACTGTCTTGATTCAAAAGTTGAATGATAACGCCGCCGTCCGTAGCTTCGGCCAAACGGCTGATTTGACGCAAAATGCCGCGATCGGGAACAGTTTGCGTGCGTACGCCGATGAGAAGTTGCGCCGGAGTTTGTTTCAATTCGGCTTCCAATTGTTCCAAATCTTTTCTGCCGGCGACTACGCCTTTGTCTATCCACTCTTGCGCCAAAACGCCGGAAAACCAAAGCAGATCAGGCCATTCCGTTTCCAGTGTAACAGCCCATTTAGGCGCATTATTCAGCGTAATTTTGGATGAAACGGGAACGATGTTTTCCTGAAAATCATCGGCATCAACAATCTTCGTTTGCCATGTGCGAAGGATGTTTTGATAGTAGGGCTGATTCAAATCCAAACATTCGCGCAGGGTTTTTAAAGTAATCTTGCAAGCCAGCCAAGCAATCAAGCGTGGCAGAATGCCATAGCAGACAATGCTGCCGATGAGTAAGCCCGCCCAAGCGCGTGCATCTTCGATATGATTGTTCAGACGGCCTGCAATTACGGCCTGACTGTCGGGAACAGGAAAGCCCAAACGTTCCGGCAGCCATGACAAAGCCTCAACCGTTTTCACCAATGCCGTATTGCTTAAAAGCGTACTTTCCCAGTTGAACGTATATTGACGCACCAAAAGCAGCAGCAAAACAGAAACCAACATTCCCGACAGCGTGCAAAGCCACAGGCCGTGTGAAGTTGCACCAATCAGCCAACGCGTTTGCGGTTTGCGCCATTCATTCACATAAAGCCGCAAAATTGCCTGATTGACCGGGTCTTTACCTCGGAACCAAGTTGCCGGACTGCTGATAAAGTGCACATTTTTCAAACGCAGGAATAAAGTCGCCAACCACACTAGCAGCATGGCTGTATTCATGCCCAAAATCCCGGCCAATACCAGAAAAAAGTTCAGCCCTTGATTGTCCATCAAAAGATAAGTGCTGGAAAAACCGACCGTAAACAACAACGTCGCCGCAACAATCCAAAGCCAAAACGAGCCTGTCTCCACCTGTTGCAACACATATTTCAAATGCTGGTCGCGGTCAATAATTTGAGCACGGCGTATCAGTTTTTCCTCGTTGCCGCCATCAATATGTCGCAACGCTTCCGTCGCCTGCACAGGATCTCCCGGAAAAATATAGGCACGTTCTTCAAGGATACGGACCAATTCGACAAGTTTTTGCGATGGATTCAACATAAATGATAGGCCGTCTGAAAGATAAAATGGAAACGTCTGTTATACCCCCAAATAAACCCCTTTTTTGCAAAGGTAAAAAAATTAAAAGCAGTTTTGATTTTGGGTATATAGTGGAATAGATGTAAAAAAAGCAGCCCGAAAGCTGCTTATTTTGAGTGTGGTGCGGACGGAGAGACTCGAACTCTCACACCTCGCGGCGCCAGAACCTAAATCTGGTGCGTCTACCAATTTCGCCACGTCCGCACTAATTTGAATTGTGAATTATACACAAGATTAATGGGGGCGCAAAGTCTTGTTTGCTTGAATTTGTCGGTTTATCCCTTATATAATGACTTACTCCGGCCGTCTGAAAGCAGGGTTTGTTTTCAGACGGCCTCAACTTTCCATTTGGTGAGGAAGGGCTGATGCCTGCTTTATTGATTAAAGATTTTTTGCAGACGCAAGGTTTGAAGTTGCCTGCGGATGAGATACATGTTGCTTATTTGACTGCCCAGGCTGTGATTAAAATGGGCAATGCTTCGGTTGAGCGTTCGATTTTGTGGCCGTCTGAAAATGGTTGGCAGTTGGCGGATTATGTCGATGCCGAACATGAATGGTTGCTGAAACAGATTTTTATGGCTTTGGACTCGGTTGCCGAGCGCACCGAGCATTTGAAAAGCGCAGCGGTTTATACAGCCTTCCCGAAAGATGGCGCGTTGTCGCTGGTTCGACTGAGCCGTTGGGGCGTGCCGTTGGAAAATGTGATTCCAATCGACGAGCAGGCAGGACAGGCTTTTTTGGCTGTGCGTACGGCGCAAAGCGGTTGGATGAATGTTTGTCAGAATGTGGCGTATTGGCAGGAAATTGGTGAATTGTCGGCTGAACGCAATCATCCCGGTTTGAGTCAGATTTCTGTTCCTGTCTGTATGCCCAGCGGTGCGGTTTTGGGTGTGGTACATGCCGAGTTTGATATCAAAGACGGCGCGCCTGACGAAGTATTGGTGGCTTGGATTGCCCTTGCTTTGGCTCTGTCGGATTCTTTGAAAAATCTGTTGAGTGTGGCTGAAAGCGAGGAAGCGGAAAATGAGTAACGCGTTGAAGTTTGTCGCGTCATGCCGTTTGCCTACGGAATGGGGCGAATTTACCATGCACGGCTTTGAAGAAGAGAGCGGTCAGGAACATGTCGCATTGACGATGGGTGATGTTTCAGACGGCCTGCCTGTGTTGTCGCGTATTCATTCTGAGTGCTTGACCGGTGATGCTTTATTTTCAGTGAAATGTGATTGCGGCCCTCAGCTTCAAGCGGCGATGCAAGCCATTCAGAAAGAAGGGCGTGGCGTTATCGTATATTTGCGCCAAGAAGGCAGGGGCATTGGTTTGATAAACAAAATCCGTGCTTATCGTCTGCAAGATCAGGGCTTGGATACGGTTGAAGCCAATGTAGCGCTCGGCCTTCCTGTTGATGCGCGCGACTTCACTTTAGCCAAGCAGATTTATGATTATCTGCATATTCGGGAGGTCAGGTTGTTGACCAATAATCCTGAAAAAATCCAAACGTTGAAAGATTCCGGCATTAATGTGGTTGAACGGATTGCATTACATGTCGGCGAAAATGTGGAAAATGAACGTTATCTGCATACTAAAGCGGATAAATTGGGACATTTGATTTTCGATTGATGGATAGGCATAACGGTAATTTTTGCGGTTAAATAAAATATTCTATATTCTTTCAATGGGATATATTTTTATTTAAATAAAAACCTTGCGCATGGCCTAATTTTTTGATTTAATGACGGCTGATCGGGTGATTAGCTCAGTTGGTAGAGCGTCTGCCTTACAAGCAGAATGTCGGCGGTTCGACTCCGTCATCACCCACCAAGTTTCTTTTTCATTGTCTTTGACAGTGGATGCGCGGTGGTAGCTCAGTTGGTTAGAGTACCGGCCTGTCACGCCGGGGGTCGCGGGTTCGAGCCCCGTCCGCCGCGCCATTATTTAAAAAGCGCTGATTATATC
>ERZ1699226.207-NODE-214-length-10297-cov-2.678761_pt1 | contig 10297 bp, 8 predicted proteins | sample MGYA00581547_ERZ1699226 | MGnify/ENA primary metagenome ERZ1699226 (study PRJEB42319, sample SAMD00040328) | human oral metagenome | material: saliva | host: Homo sapiens | study: EMG produced TPA metagenomics assembly of PRJDB4115 data set (Metgenomic analysis of...
GCAATTCAAGCTGTGAGTAGTCCGAGCTGAGAAGGACACTGTCCTCCCACTCTGGCACGAAAGCCTTACGGATAAGGCGCCCTTGTTCCAAACGAACAGGGATATTTTGTAAGTTTGGATCCACACTAGACAGACGACCTGTCTGAGTCAAATCTTGCACATAGCGTGTGTGAATCTTGCCATCCGCTAAAATCCAGTCCTGTAAGCCAATCACATAAGTCGATTGAATTTTAGTAATCTGACGGTAATCGAGAATTTTCTTGACGATTGGTGCAATAGGAGCTAGACGCTCCAAGACATCTACTGCTGTTGAGTAACCTGTCTTAGTTTTCTTGGTGTATTCGAGAGGGAGACCTAGCTTTTCAAAAAGCAATTCCCCCAGCTGTTTTGGTGAGTTGATATTAAATACCTCACCAGCCAATTCATAAATCTCTTGAGTCAGTTTCTCAATGACAAGCTCATTTTCAGCTTGCATCTCGAGTAGAGTTTCTTTTTTAACCTTAATACCAGCGATTTCCATCTTAGCAAGAACAAAGGCCAAAGGCTGCTCCATATCATAGAGAAGGTCTAATTGTCCGTTTTCACTTAACTTTTCAAGCAATACAGGCTCTGTCTCAACCAGCACAGCAACCTTGCGAGCCAAGTGCTCCAAGAAGGTTTCTCTCTCAGGGATAGCTTTCTTGACACCCTTACCATAGAAGGTTTCATCATCGACTAGGTAAGTTTGACCATAGAGACTAGCAATGGTTGAAATTTCATTATTCTCGACAGTAGAGAGAAGGTATTTGGCCAAGCGACTGTCAAAAGCAGGAGCCTGCAAGTCCAAGCCAAAACGATTTAAGAGAACTTTAGCTTTCTTAAAGTCATATACTTTCAGAGGTGTTTTTTCTAGAAAATCCTTAAGAATCGGATCCTGCAGAAGTTCCAGCTTATCTGTAGCATAGAGCTTGTCTCCACAAGACCAGGCAAAACCAACCAAATCATCTGTATGGTAGTTTTCACCAAAAAGTTCAAAGTGGAAGATAGAGTCTTCACTCAGCATATCTTGACTTACTTTATCCACCATAGTGAAATTCAAAGTCTCAGCTTGGTTAGTCTGAGAAGCATTCAAGGCTTGCTTGAGCTGCTTAAAGCCCATCTCATCGTAGAATTTCCCAAGGTTTTCCACATTTGGCCCACTATAGACCAAATCATCCAGACCTATCTCGATTGGCGCTTTCGTGTCGATGGTAGCTAGTGTTTTAGACAGAAAGGCTTGTTCCTTGTCATTGACAAGATTTTCCTTCATCTTTGAAGCCTTCATGCTGTCAATATTTTCATAAATACCTTCAAGCGAGCCATGTTCTAACAAGAGCTTGATCCCAGTCTTTTCACCAATCTTAGTTACACCAGGGATATTATCTGACTTATCTCCCATGAGGGCTTTAAGATCAATGAACTGAGCTGGTGTGATGCCCATCTTTTCCATGAGATATTCTGGTGTAAACGCCTCAAATTCAGCTACACCTTTCTTAGAAATCTCAACCACTGTATGTTCATCTGTCAACTGAATCAAGTCCTTGTCTCCACTGACGATAGTTACATCAAAAGAATCCTTTTCAGCCAAGCGTCCCAAGGTACCAATGATATCATCTGCTTCATACTGGGCCAACTCATAATGACGAATCCCAAGATGGTCTAGCAACTCACGAATAAAGGGAAATTGCTCACGAAACTCATCCGGAGTCTTAGCACGGCCACCCTTATAATCAGCATACATCTCTGTACGGAAAGTTGTCTTTCCTGCATCAAAAGCAACCAGGATATGACTCGGTTGGACACGTTCCAATAGGTGATTTAGCATCAGATGAAATCCGTAGATTGCATTGGTATGTAGTCCATTGTCATTTTTAAAACGATCCAGTTGCTGGTAAAGTGCAAAAAATGCTCGGAAAGCAACTGAAGATCCATCAATCAATAATAATTTTTTCTTGTCCATACACCCATTATAAAGGAAAGCAGGGAAAAATACCATTGCTAAGAGTTAGATTATAGGAGAAGGCTTATTGAGTTGATTTTTCTACTCGCGCACCGTTACTGTCGACTTGGAAACCATCTATTGTCGTATCTACTGCCAATTCTCCAGATGCGTTCACGTAATAATATTTCCCTGAAACCTGGAACCACTGACTAGCCTTCATTGCACCTGAGCTTTCGAGATAATACCAAATGCCCTTATCCTTCAACCATCCTGTCTGCATTTCTCCAGATGATTTCAAGTAGTACCACTTGGAACCGTCTTTTAGCCAACCTGTTCTCATTGAACCATTAGTTTGGAAATAGTACCAACTGCCGTTTATCTTTTTCCATCCAAGTGCGACTTTGCCATGTTCATAGTAGTACCAGATTGTTCCCTGTTTTTCCCATCCATTCTTCGAGGTTTCCGTTTTAATTAAGGGGATATAACGTCTGTTCCCACTTCGTGAAATATAACTAATCCATCTATAGCCATCCTTTTCAAGAGTCTGATCATAATGAACACTCATTCCAGGTTCATAGTAATCGATAATAGTAGATGTCAATGATGGCTGATTCATAATAGCTGCTTTTTCTGTAAAGTAGTGAGTTCCACTAGAAGCTAGTACAGATTGATTATTTCCTACACTAGCAGTCCCCCCCACATCTTTAAAATGAATGAATCCAGTCATAGAACTTGCTTTTACTGTCCTACGATGATACGTTTCTGTATAATCGTAATTGTACTCCTCGATTTCAACCATATCTCCAATCACGTTAGAAACCCAAGCTACGTGACCATGAGTTCCCCTCGTGCTCCAAGCAATAGCCCCAATCGCTGGTCTCTGATCCACACGATATCCTTCTTTTTGAGCTCGATAGCCCCATTCTTTCGCATGCCCATAAGCAGCTGGTAGTTCGAATCCATTTACACTACTTAATCGAAAAGCAGCAAAAGATGTACACTGTCTGGAGTATAGACGCCATTTATCAATATTTTGACTTCCATTTTTATAATAATAAGGATAATCATCTCCACGTGCCAACGATCCATTGTTTGCCTGGTTGGCATGAACAGTTCCACCACCAAACAGAAAAGCTCCTGCTAACAATAGTGAAGCTGTACCCACAGTCGTTCTTTTAAGCAAAGTTCTCTTTTTACTAAATGCCATTCATTCTCCTTCGAATAGATAAATTTTTGAGGTTGACCTCATTTATATCATTCGAAAGAAAAAGAAAAAAGTGAGAAAACTCCCACTTTCAACCTTAATCCAAATAGTGAATCAAATTCTTTTCCGTTAAAATATCTGAATAGGTGAAGGATTCAACATAGACATTGGCCTGTTTGTCCCCTTCAACATTTCCAAATTCAACGATAAAGAGCGATGGATAAACTTCAATGAGTCTTCCTAAGCGATTCTTTTGGCGTTTACGACCATTTTCTAAGGTCATTTCCACGACTTGTCCTTCATGTGCCTTGATTTCCTCTTTGATTTTTTTCATCTTGGCTACATCTGTAAATGCATCTGTCATCTTTGTTCCTCTCTCTTCGAAATGCTTGAAAACTTGTTATACTCTTTTTGGAAAATCAATTCTACCGTTCCACGTGCACCGCTACGGTTTTTCTCGATAATAACTTCTACTTTGTTATTAGGAAGACCTTCCTCTTCTTCGCCACCACGCTCATAATAGTCGTCACGATAAAGAAAGGCTACAATATCCGCATCCTGCTCGATAGATCCAGACTCACGAATATCTGATAATACCGGTCTTTTATCTTGACGTTGTTCAACACTACGCGACAACTGACTCAGCGCGATAACGGGAACCTTCAATTCCTTGGCCAAAATCTTCAACTGACGTGAAATCTCTGACACCTCTTGTTGACGGTTTTCTCTGCCTGTTCCTGTGATTAGCTGCAGGTAGTCAATCAAGATTAATCCAAGATTGCCTGTTTCCTGAGACAATTTTCTGGCGCGTGACCGAATTTCAGTAATCCGGATTCCGGGTGTGTCATCGATATAGATGCTTGCTTTAGCAAGATTCCCTTGAGCAATCGTATATTTGCGCCATTCTTCCTCAGTAAGTTGTCCAGTACGAATAGAGTGAGACTCTACTAGTCCTTCGGCAGCCAACATACGGTCGACCAGACTCTCTGCACCCATCTCGAGAGAGAAAATTGCAACAGTCTTGTCTAGCTTAGTTCCAATGTTTTGAGCAATATTCAATGCAAAGGCCGTCTTACCAACAGCAGGACGAGCTGCTATAATAATCAACTCTTCCTCGTGTAAACCTGTAGTCATATGATCCAAATCTTGATAACCAGTAGCAATTCCTGTAATATCAGATGTTTGTTGTGAGCGAGTTTCCAAATTTCCAAAGTTTAGGTTTAGGATATCACGAATATTTCTAAACCCACTACGATTGGTATTTTCGCTAACATCAATCAAGCCCTTTTCTGCCTGAGCAATAATTTCATCCACAGGACTAGACGCTTCATAAGCTTGATTAACAGATTCTGTCAACTTAGCAATCAGGCGACGAAGCATAGCCTTCTCTGCTACAATCTTTGCATAGTATTCAGCGTTTGCAGAGGTTGGTACAGAGTTGATAATCTCAACAAGGTAGGACAAACCACCAATATTTTGCAAATCACCTTGATCATCTAAGATCGTGCGAACAGTCGTTGCATCAATGGCTTCGCCACGATCTGACAAGTCAACCATGGCCTGAAAAATCAAACGGTGAGCATACTTAAAGAAGTCTCGAGAGTCTATATATTCTCGAACAAACACGAGTTTACTCTCATCGATAAATATAGCTCCCAATACAGATTGTTCTGCCAAGATATCCTGGGGCTGAACTCGTAGTTCCTCTACTTCTGCCATCAGATTTCCCTTCCTTTTACAAAATCATTACTCAAATCTAGCTTAGCCTTCTTTTACACGAAGATTGATGACGCTAGTTACATCTTGATAAATTTTTACTGGAACATCAATCAAGCCAACTGCTCGAATTGGAGATTGAACTTGAATATGACGTTTATCAATTTTAATTCCAAATTGTTTTTGGAGCTCTTCCGCAATTTTCTTGCTAGTAATTGAACCAAAAGTTCTTCCATCTGGACCAACTTTTTCAACAAACTCAACAATTGTTTCTTCTGCTTCAAGTTTCGCCTTAATTTCTTGTGCTTCTGCAAGAAGTTGAGCATGTGCTTTTTCTTCAGATTTTTGCTTTCCGCGCAACTCACCAATTGCTTGAGAAGTCGCTTCTTTAGCAAGGTTTTTCTTAATCAAAAAGTTTTGCGCATAACCTGTTGGCACTTCCTTGATTTCGCCTTTTTTTCCTTTGCCTTTTACATCTGCTAAAAAGATTACTTTCATTCTTCTGTCTCCTTTTCTCTAATTTCATTAGAAATAACGGTTTTTAGTTTATCACCTGCTTCTTGCAGAGTCATATCTGTCAGTCGGGCAGCTGCCAGGTTGAAGTGGCCTCCACCTCCCAACTCTTCCATAATCCGTTGCACATTGATCTTACTTCGACTTCGTGCAGAAATGGAAATATCCCCTTGGCTGTTTTTAGCAATGACAAAGCTAGCTTCAATACCTGACATAGCTAACATAGTATCAGCTGCTTTACTAATCACTACCGTATCATACTCCTTAGTATCCTTGGCTTGAGCGACAAGAATTGAAGGTTGTACGGCCTGTCCTTGTAAGATTAGCTCATTAACCAATCGATACTCTTCAAAGTCAGTCGCCGCAAGTTCCTGGATAACAATACTATCACTACCACGTGTTCTTAGATAACTTGCCACGTCAAAGGTTCGGCTAGTTACACGAGAGGTGAAATTCTTAGTATCCAGCATCATACCGCCCATGAGAACACTAGCTTGAATACGACTTAAGCGTGCTTTCTTAGAGTTTTGGAATTGAATTAACTCTGTTACAAGCTCGCTCGCGCTACTTGCTCCGCTCTCGATATAGGTGATAACAGCATTTTCCGGGAAATCCTGATCTCGCCTATGGTGGTCAATAATGATGGTTTGTGTAAACAAATCATAAAACTCTTTTGACAAGGTTAAAGCTGTCTTAGAGTGGTCGACCATCACTAGCAAGGAACGATTAGTGACCATTCCCATAGCTTGAGTTAGAGGGATGAGTTTTGTTACTCCCTCATTCTCTAAGAATTGAATGGCACGATGAATGTCCGGAGACATTTGTTCTGCATCATAGACCACATAACTTTCATCCAAGACGTTACTCGAGAACAATTGCATACCAACAGCAGAGCCTAAAGCATCCATGTCTAAGTTTTTATGACCAACCACGAAGACATGGTCAACACTTCTCAACTTTTCAGAGATTGCCGTCATCATTGCTCTTGTACGTGTTCTTGTTCGCTTAATAGAAGCTGCAGAACCACCACCAAAATAAATTGGATTTTTCGTTTCGTCATTCTCTTTTACGACAACTTGGTCCCCACCTCGAACTTCTGCAAGGTTGAGATTTGATAAAGCAACTTTACCAATACCCTCATGATCGCCATCACCGTATGACAAGCCCATACTCATGGTTAAGGCTAAATCTCTCTGCTTAGCTTCTTCACGGAAGGTATCAATTACAGAAAATTTATCCTGCATCAATTGCTCCAATACCGTATAGTCCGTAAACAAGTAGAAACGATCCATAGTCACTCTGCGAGAGAACATCTTATGTTTTCCAGTAAACTCTGCGACATAATTCGCAACAAAACTATTAATATGGCTGATGTCTGATTCAGATGTTTCATTCTCTAAATCATCATAGTTATCTACCGAAATAACACCGATAACAGGGCGACTCGTAACCAACTCTACAGTGGCTTCGTACTCTCCAGAAACATCAAAAAAGTAGAGCACACCAGAATTTCTATCTAGATGTACCGCATAACGTTTTTCTCCCACATTGGCATAAATTCCAGGAGAAGATATGGATGTTTTTATAATTTCTTGAACTTGAGGAAGGTCAATTTCTCCATCTTCCGTTGTCAGCATTAACTCTGCGTAGGGATTGAACCACTCAATCTCACTACTTTCCATGTTTAGTTTGACAACTCCAACCGGCATCTGTTCTAAGAGTGAACTTAAACTATCTTCCGCCTGATGGTTTACGTACTGGATTTGTTCAATTTCTGTTTTTTGATAAGATTTCTTCTGAAAATAAAATAGCAGAAGAAATGCCACCATTAACAAAAATAAGCATGCTATTGTGACTAGGTTATTTTGAAGAAAAATAACCAATACAGTCATGATTATAAAGTCAATCCCAACAAATAAGTATATAAAAAAGGGATTCATTTCATTTTTTTTCATTACAAACCTCTTGCGCATTATTATACCATATTTGCACTGAAAAAGCGACCTTTAAAGAAGGAATAGCACTTGTGCTCAAATGTAGTATTCATGAATACAAAAGGTGGTTTACACTAGTGTAAACCACCTTTTTAATCTAAGCATATTAAGTATTATGATTCTTTCACTTCAAGAAGACCAATATCTCCATCTTCGCGTCGATAAATGACATTTGTTGTTTCATCTTCAACATCGATATAGATGAAGAAATCATGCCCCAATAAGTCCATCTGAAGAAGTGCTTCTTCAAGGTCCATTGGTTTTAAATCAATTTGTTTTGAACGAACAACTTTAGGTTGAGCAGCATCTGTCTCTTCTACCAAGGCATCTGTAAATAGTTGGCTAGTAGAAACTTTATTTCTGTTCTTACGTTCAATTTTAGTTTTATTTTTACGGATTTGACGTTCAATCTTATCTGTCACCAAATCAATAGATCCATACATATCTTGAGAAACGTCTTCTGCACGAAGAGTAATAGATCCAAGCGGAATTGTTACTTCTACCTTAGCAGTCTTTTCACGATACACTTTCAAATTTACACGTGCATCTAGTTCTTGATCTGCTTGGAAGTATTTTTCGATCTTTTCGAGTTTAGAAACTACATAATCACGAATTGCTTCTGTTACTTCTAGGTTTTCACCACGGATACTATATTTAATCATATAAGTACCTTCTTTCTAAACATATTTGTTTTTCTATATTTATTATAACGCTTTCAAAAAATTATTGCAATCTTTTTCCTCATCTTACGAGGGAAAATGTTCTAACCTCTTCTGCTCCTGCATTTTCTAGCATACTCTTGACACGATTAACAGTCGCACCTGTCGTATAAATATCATCAATCAATAGAATCTTCTTTGGAATCCTGCTATCTTCTTTAATAAAAAATGGAAGTTCCGTGGCCAAACGCTCTGAACGATTTTTAGAAGAACTTGCTTTTTCTTCTCTTTTCCCTAATACGTCCAGATGGGAAAGTCCTGCAGCCTCTATTAGGCCTGCAACCTGATTAAAACCTCTTTTTGCATACCTCTCAGGGCTTAACGGTATTAAAATAAAATGGTAATCCTTGTATTTTTTTAAATTCTCATTTAAAATCATTGCAAAAGCTTTTCGGAGAATATAATCGCCATCAAATTTGTAACGATTAAAAAAGTCTTTCATTGCTTGATTATAAGTAAAAATCGCTTCATGACTTACTTCAAACCCTTCTTTACACCAAAGTTGACAATCTTGACACGATGTTGACACCCCTTTTTTATAACAATTTGGGCAATGTTCTTCCCCAATCATTTCAAAACTTGAGTAACAAGCTAAACAAAGTGAGCTCTCCTCCTTTTTCAAAAAAAGAAGCTCTCCAAAGGTTAGATTTTTCTTCAAATGTTGGGCACATAGTAAACAAATCATAGGCCTGCCTCCTTGTTCATCAGTTTAATTTCCTTTATAGCATTCTTAATCGAACGGTTTAATCCATTATGAAAGAAAATTAGATCTCCTGTAGGTCTATCCATGCTGCGACCTACACGTCCTCCAATTTGAATGAGACTTGATTTTGTAAAGAGACGATGGTTTGCTTCTACGACACAGACATCAACACAAGGGAAGGTAACTCCGCGCTCCAATATTGTTGTGCTTATCAATATGGTCATTTCCCTATCCCTAAAAGCTTGAACTTGCTCTAATCTATCTTCAGTAACTGAGGATACGAAACCAATTTTCTCATTCGGAAACTCTAGCTGCAAGATTTCCTTCAACTTCTCTCCCTTTGTAATTTCTGATGCAAATATTAGTAAGGGGTAGCCAGTTCTTCTCTGGTTTTCAACATATCTTTTTAACTTTAATGGTAGGCGAAACTTATCCAAACATTTATCCAGATCAGATAGCCAGACGGGTTTTGGAATAATTAAAGGATTCCCATGGAACCGCCTTGGTAGGCTTAGTCGTTTTAGTTCCCCTAGTCGAACCTTCTTATCCAACTCGTCTGTAGAAGTAGCGGTGAGGAAAATTCTTAGTCCATCATCCTTTACACAATTCTTTACAGCTTTGTAAAGCATCCTGTTATCAACATATGGAAAAGCATCTACTTCATCTACTATTAGCAAATCAAAAGCATGATAAAACTTTAATAATTGATGAGTCGTCGCAACAACCAGAGGTGTCCGAAAATATGGTTTGGACTCTCCATGCAGCAAGGCTATCTCACAAGTAAAATCATTCTGCAATCGCTTATACAATTCCAAACAAACATCTATACGGGGACTGGCTAGACAAACTGCGCCACCATCATTAATAACTTTCGCAACAACTTGATAAATCATCTCTGTCTTCCCAGCGCCAGTCACTGCATGAACTAAAGTTGGCTGCTGACTTTCTACCGCTTGAAGTAATCCCTCTGATACTTTCTCTTGAAATGGAGTCAATTGTCCCTTCCATTTAAGAACATCTTGTTTTGGAAATTTTTCCTGAGGGAAATAATATAATCCTTGATCACTCCTAACTCGCTTCATCAACAAACATTCTCGGCAGTAATGAGCATTAATAGGTAGAGACCATTCATCTTGAATCATACTATCACATCGTTGGCAGAAGAGTTTCCCCTTCTCTTTTCTCATGCTTGGCAGCTTCTCCGCCAGTTGTCGTTCTTCAGGGCTTAATTCTTGTTCTGTAAAAAGTCGACCAAGATAATTTGGATTTATTTTCATACTTCTTTATTCGTAAAATCTAGAACTTTAGGTTATTTTTTAGTACAATAAAATTATGGAATTTAGAACGATAAAAGAGGACGGACAAGTCCAAGAAGAAATCAAAAAATCTCGCTTTATTTGCCATTCAAAGCGTGTCTATAGCGAGGAAGAAGCCCGTGCTTTCATTACTGCTATAAAAAAAGAGCACTATAAAGCGACCCATAACTGC
>ERZ1699226.212-NODE-219-length-10183-cov-2.995724_pt1 | contig 10183 bp, 11 predicted proteins | sample MGYA00581547_ERZ1699226 | MGnify/ENA primary metagenome ERZ1699226 (study PRJEB42319, sample SAMD00040328) | human oral metagenome | material: saliva | host: Homo sapiens | study: EMG produced TPA metagenomics assembly of PRJDB4115 data set (Metgenomic analysis of...
GAAGTATACTAAGCTTAATTAGACGAAGAGTAGGAGGGCGTCATGAAATCTTATCTTGTAAAATGGTTGATCGCGATTATTTTGCCTATTCTTTTCCTTTGGTTGAGTTTGGAAACGAACTTACTTCCAAAAGAAGTGTATCCCCTTCTCCTTGTCCCGATGCTGGTTGTGGGTCTCTATCTTTTTAAGGAGAGGTAATTCTCCATCCAACTAAACTATGAAAAATCCCCTGAGTGCTAACTGTTTCAAGAACTCAGGGGATTTTCTGTATATGGAGCTAGAACCAACAGTCTAGCCTTGCTTTTCTTTATTTCCGATACAAGCGATCGTATTGGTAGATGGGGTCCATGGTGACGTTGATGCCGAGTTTGCGAAGGACATTTTTATCTTCGTCTGTCAGCATAACCGTTGAGTGGGCTTCGCTACCTTTCAATTTGCCTAATTCTTGCATGGCAAGGTTAGCATCTTCATTGCTCATAGCCGTAATGGCAAGGGCAATAAGGATCTCGTTCGAGTGAAGGCGAGGATTTCGACTACCCAAATGATTGATCTTCAAGCCTTGGATCGGTTGAACATACTCAGGCTCGATTAATTTGGTTTCTTTGTCAATATGAGCCAATTTCTTGATGGCATTGATCAAGAGGGCTGCCGTTGGGCCAAAAAGGTCAGAAGTTTTCCCTGTTACCATTTCTCCGTTTGGTAATTCAAGCGCCATTGCTGGTTCGCCTGTTTCTTCTTCTTTTTGACGGGCCAGGACGGTTACTTTTCGGTCATTTGGTGTAATGCCAAGATCATTCATCAAGAGTTTTATCTTCTTAACTGCCCCTTCACCGACGCGTTCAGCTTTGACGTCCAAAATAGTTTGGTAATAACGACGGATGATTTCTTGTTGAGAGGCTTCGATCGCAGCATCATTGTCCACAATGGCAAAACCGACCATATTGACACCCATATCTGTTGGGGAAGCGTAAGGAGATTCTCCGAGGATGCGTTCCAACATCCGCTTCAGTACAGGGAAGATTTCGATGTCGCGGTTGTAGTTGACCGTTGTTTTCCCGTAAGTTTGGAGGTGGAAGGGATCGATCATATTGACATCGTCTAGATCTGCAGTCGCTGCTTCATAAGCCAAGTTGACTGGGTGGTGCAAAGGAAGATTCCATACCGGGAAGGTTTCAAACTTAGCATAACCTGATTTGATCCCATTTAATTGGTCATGGTACATATTGGACATACAAGTTGCCAGCTTACCAGAACCAGGTCCAGGAGCCGTCACAACGACCAAATTTCGACTAGTTTTGATGTAATCATTTTTCCCCATCCCTTCAGGAGAGATGATGTGGTCCATATCAGTCGGATAGCCCTTGATCGGATAGTGGAGATAAGAGGCGATCCCGCTCTTATCCAGTTGTTTGCGAAAGGCATCTGCTGCAGCTTGTCCAGCATATTGGGTGATGACGACAGAGCCTACAAAAATCCCCAATTCATTGAATTTGTCGATCAAACGCAGTACTTCTTGGTCATAAGAAATTCCTAGATCCCCACGGGCTTTTGAGTGCTCAATGTTATTGGCGTTGATGGCAATGACAATTTCCACCTGGTCGCGCAATTCTTGGAGCAGCTTGATCTTATTGTCTGGTTCGTATCCAGGGAGGACACGAGCAGCGTGGAAGTCTTCTAACATCTTACCACCAAATTCAAGGTAGAGCTTGCCATCGAATTGGTTGATCCGCTCAATAATGTGGTCACGTTGCAAGTTCAAATACTTTTCAGAACTAAAAGCTTGTTTTTTCATGTAAAACTCCTGTATATAAGGGAAGGGTCTGCCACACAAATCCAAGGATGAGTGTTCCGTTCCCTACCATTTCATTCTTTCATATTATATCAGAAAACAGATGGAAGATAAAATATTCTAAGATACTTTCCTAAGATGAGGTTAGACATCATAGAATTTGATTGTTCAGGCATATTTTTTACATAAAATGACCTAAGTGATGCTAAACAAATAAAATGAGGTAGTCTATTAAGGTCATTGCAGGGTGCACTTAAACTTTCCGCTGTGAGAAAAGTGCCTGAAACGACTCAGTTTCAGGCACTCGGAATTATTGAGACCTTAGGCTCAATAATTAGTCATGGAACTTCGTAGAAGTTCGCTGACGTCCGTACTCACCTAAGGAAAGTTTTTAAGAGGATTTTATCCTCGATCTGAAAGCCCCTTACGGGGCTTCAGATCGATGTTGTTTAATAGTGTTTGATCAAATCAACTGTAGAGCGATCCAATTTCTTAACCAATGCTTGTAAGAAGGCTTGCGCTTGTAAGAAATCATCCATGGCATAGAGGGTTTGGTGAGAGTGGATGTAACGTGCACAGACACCAATAGTGGTTGATGGGACTCCGCCGTTCTTCAAGTGTGCTGCACCTGCATCGGTACCACCTTTGGCACAATAGTATTGGAATTTGATGCCCGCTTCTTCAGCCGTAGTGAGCAAGAAATCCTTCATATTTGGTAGCATGATGTGACCTGGATCATAGAAGCGAAGCAGTGTTCCTTCCCCAATCGCTCCTTGGTCTCCAAAGACATCGGCTGCTGGCGAACAGTCTACAGCAAGGAAGATTTCAGGATCAAATTTAGTGGTTGAAGTGTGGGCTCCACGAAGTCCCACTTCTTCTTGAACGTTGGCCCCTACATAGAGTTCGTTATTTAAGGCTTGTCCAGAAAGGCTCTTGGCCAATTCGCTGACCATCAAGACGCCGTAGCGGTTATCCCATGCTTTTGAGATGACGTTTTTACCATTAGCAGTAAGAATCGCAGAGCTATCTGGGACCAAGGTATCTCCAGGACGGACCCCATAGCTTTCAGCTTCGGCTTTAGAGCTAAAGCCAGCATCAAAGACGATGTCGCTAATGGCAGGTACGGTTGGTCCACCTGTTCCACGTGTCAAATGAGGAGGAACAGATCCTGAAATAGCAGGGTATTCACGTCCGTCACGTGTAAAGAGTTTGAAGCGTTGGCTGCTGACGACCATCGGGTTCCAACCTCCGATTGGGACAACACGGAAAGTTCCGTCAGCTTTGATCTCGCTGATCATAAAACCAACTTCGTCCATGTGGGCAGCCACTAAGATACGAGGAGCATCGGCTGCCGTTGAGTGTTTGACCCCAAAGATCCCACCGAGACCATCTGTCACGATTTCGTCCACATGAGGGGTCAATTGTTGGCGCAAATAATCCCGTACAGGAGCTTCATGACCTGAGATAGCAGGGATTTCAGTTACTTCTTTGATTTTAGAAAATAAATCAGTCATAGGTTACCTTCTTTCTGATGCTATTTTATCACTTTTTCTACAAGGATGGTAGCGTTATTATGGAAATCAGACTCTAAAATCGGAGGGAGAGATCCAGCTTAGACCGTTGTCCCTCTGCTTATTTTGTGTTACAATAGGCACTATGAAAGCTAAAAAAATTATTTTGTCTAGTCTGGCTGTAGCAAGTGCAGGAGCTCTTGCGGCCGGTGTCTATAAAATTGCCAAAGATCAAAAGCGTCTCCGTACCCAAGAAGAGTTGGTAGCAGAAGTACGGGAGCAAATGGAAGCCATGGGGACGATTGCGACTCTGTATGTGGAACTCTACGAGTCTAGTGAAGAGCGCTTAGTAGGAGGCGTCATTTTTGAAGATGAGCGCCATTACCGCTTTGTCTATGAGGACGGTCTCTTGCATTACGAAGAGGAAAAATTATGATTACACCAAATTCTCTAGAAGAAATTGCTTCATACGTAGAGCAAGATGGCAAGAAAGTCTTTGTCTTTTCAGCCGACTGGTGTGGGGATTGTCGTTACCTCAAGCCTTTTTTGCCGGAGATTGAAGCTGAAAATCCCGAATTTACCTTTATCTTGATTGACAGAGATGCCTATATGGATCTGGCGAAAGTCTGGGATGTTTATGGGATCCCAAGTTTGGTGGTTCTGGAAAAGGATAAGGAAATCGGTCGGTTTGTCAATCGGGATCGGAAAACTAAAGCGCAGATTACAGCATTCTTAGCAGGATTAAAATAGGAGAAAATCATGATTGTAACATACAACAAAGAACAAGTCGGCGATGTCTTGATGTTGACCCTGAAAAATAGTGGGGAAGCCAAGCTCGCGGTGGAGAGAAAAGGAAAAGTGGCTCGTGTTTACCGTGAGGACAACCAAGAAACCGTTGCCTGGAATATCTTTGATGCCTCATCTTTCTTCGCCATCGAAGGCAAGGGCCAAGTCTTTTTGACAGATGAGCAAGTAGCTCGTTTGAACCAAGAATTGGAAAGAGAAGGCTTCGCAGAACGTTTAGTCAATGATCGGGAACCAAAATTTGTGGTGGGAGAAATCCTTGAAATGGTAGCCCATCCAGATAGTGACCACTTGAATATCTGCCAAGTAGCAGTTGGACCAGATAAGACGGTTCAGATCGTAGCTGGAGCTCCAAATGCGCGGGTGGGTCTAAAGACCATTGTCGCTCTTCCAGGTGCCATGATGCCGGATGGTAGCTTGATTTTCCCAGGGGCCCTTCGTGGTGAAAAAAGCTATGGCATGATGTGCAGTCCTCGCGAATTGCACTTGCCAAATGCTCCTCAAAAACGAGGCATTATTGAATTGGATGACGCAGAAGTAGCAGGGACACCTTTTGATCCTGCTCGTCACTGGCACGAATAAAGAGAAGAATCTAGGATGTTTTGAATCCTAGATTTTTTTGATTTTGGTTTGTCACCTCCATTTTTTGAAATTTTTTCGAATAAATAGATAGGAGGTAAATGATGTATAATAAAGTTATTTTAATCGGTCGCCTAGTAGCGGCCCCAGAATTGCATAAAACCAGCACAGACAAATCCGTTGCCCGAGTGACCGTTGCGGTCAATCGTCGCTACAAGGACCAAAACGGGGAGCGAGAGACTGATTTTGTCAATGTCGTTGTCTGGGGGAAATTGGCTGAAACCATGGCTAGTTATGCCAGCAAAGGGAGTTTGATCTCTTTGGATGGAGAGATTCGGACGCGCCGCTACGAGAAAAATGGCATCATGCAGTATGTGACAGAGGTCCTCTGCCAAAGTTTTCAGTTATTAGAGAGCCGCGCTCAGCGAGCGATGCGTGAAAATGGTGGAACGGGAGATTTAGCCGATATCATCTTAGAAGAGGAAGATCTTCCTTTTTAGAAACAAAAAAGAAAGCTGGTTCGTTTATAGACCAGCTTTTTTTGATACTTGGTAGGGATTTCATTCGGGAACAAGTCTTTTAAAAATAAATCAAAAATATGCATCTGTACAATAAAAGCCAGCACTTTTCTTGAAAAAGTAGTAAAATAAAGTAATATATATTCAAAATTTTCAGAAAAGGAACGGAGTTTGAAGGGGAAAGAAGAAAGAAAAGAACGGTTGAAATGGCTGATAAAACGGGTTTTACTGGTGATTCCAGTGGCTTGCATCCTCTTGTGGATCTATGCCGTTTGTCAAACCAGTAGCATCAAGGATCAGACCAAGATCGGTGTCACCTATATGACCATGAACAATGAGTTCTATAAAAGTATTCATTCGGAAATTAGTCGAATTGCCGATGAGAGAGGGGCTCTTGTATCTGTTCGAGATCCGGAATTGGATGAAAAAAGGCAGAGCCAGCAGATCGATGATTTTTGCGCCCAAAAAGTAAATGTGATTGTGATTAATCCGGTCAAAGGGGATAGTCAGCCCATTTTAAGGGCTCTTAAAAAAGCTAGAAAACAAGGAATTAAGATCATTGCAGTTGATACCCAGCTCAAGCATTTTAAGCCGGATGCCAGCATTGTCTCCGACAACTACCAAGCAGGAGTCTTGATTGCGAAAGAGCTGATGAAACGCTCTTCAAATGCTCGGATCCTTCTCTTGGAGCATAAGGGGACTGTTTCAGCAGATACGCGGATTCAGGGATTTAAGGATACCATCAAAGGACATGGGTCATATGAGATTATCTCGGAACTAGAAACCAAGGGTCAGACGGAGATCGCCATGCCCGCTGTCCGTAAGTTCTTGCAGTCAGGGGGGAATGTCGATACTCTAGTCTCCTTGAATGACCGTTCAGCTATAGGAGCTTTAGCAGCGATCAAGGAGCAAGGAATCACCCATCCCATTGCGATTTATGGGATCGATGGCTCACCAGATATGAAAGCCTTGCTGCACTCGACAGATGATGTTGTAGGAACCGTTGCCCAGTCTCCGTTGAAGATGGGAGACCGCGTAATGGAGGTCATCCAAGATATGACGGCTGGGAAAAGCTACCAAAAAGAGATAACCATTCCGGTTCAAATGATGACAAAGGAAAACATCGATCAATTTGATGTAAATGGGTGGCAGTGATGAGAAAATTTAGAGGTGTGAGGTACAGTTTGGCCATCCTGATGGTCGTGAATTTTATCGCTATTATGCTCAACAGTATCATCTATCTTCAAGCAACCAACTATATCATTGCTCAACGACAAGCTCCCTTATTATTGGAACGTTTGGAGCGCATTCCTTTTGCGCCCTCTACAACTTTTTGGTTGTCTGCGCTCTTATTTGTTGGAATTGCCTTGATCTCCATGAGTCGTTACCGGTCTCAAATGAGTCGATGGTCCATTTTTGATAAGTGGAACATTCTGGAGATCCTCCTGATGTTGCTCTTGATGTGGGTCCAAAATGTAGCTTATAACGGGCTCATTCTCTTGGTTTTTGCGGATATCTTCTATGGTTCCAAAGAGTTGAATACCAAGCGAGACCGCAAGTATTGGTTTGCGTTTATCCTAGTAAGTTTCCTGATGCTTCTTGTGACCAATTCAGACGTCTTTTCGCTTTTCTTTCCGATACCTTCTCTGGATGTCTATATTCATTTTTATCCTGCCTCCATTCGGATTCTGGCCTTTTTCTTGAAGAATTCCCTCTATGCCTTGAATATGGTGCTCTTCATTATTTCGCTTTTGTTCTATATTATGAATGTTCTTGCGGAAAACCACGAAGTAGAAGAAGAGTTGGCCATGGTTTCGAAGGTCAATACGGAGTTGAACAACTATATGGCCTTGTCTGAGAAGATTGCAGAGGATCGGGAGCGCAAGCGGATTGCTCGGGAAATTCACGATACCTTGGGGCATGCGCTAACAGGGATCTCAGCAGGTTTAGATGCTGTCGGAGTCTTGATTGATATCGATCCCAATCGGGCAAAAGAGCAGGTGAAAAGTGTATCAGAAGTGGTTCGTGAAGGAATCCAGGATGTGAGAGGCTCTCTCAACCGCCTCCGTCCAGGTGCCCTTGAGGGACGAACCCTCAAAGATGCTTTAGAAAAGATGATCCGCGAGTACCAGACGCTTTCCAAGTTGCAGGTTGATTTACACTATGAATGGGTCGATGTCGATATGGACGTCATGATTGAAGATACGATCTTTCGTGTGATTCAAGAGTCTATGACCAATGCGGTTCGCCACGGTCATGCCAGTCGATTGAGCCTTCATTTTTTTGAGGATGAAGAAGATTACCTGATCGAGTTGCAGGACAATGGGGTTGGGTTTGAAACCTTGACCTATGGCTATGGGCTCAAGCAGATGATGGAGCGCATTTCCATCCTAGGAGGACAGCTTCAATTTGAAAGTCGCGATGGATTTTTCACGCGCGTCAGTTTACCGAAATATAAAGAAGGGAGATAGAGATGGTGATAAAAGTAATGGTGGCAGATGACCAGGCCTTGATTCGAGAATCTCTGAAAATTATTTTGTCAGCCCACCCCGATATCGAAGTGGTGGCCACAGTGGAAGATGGGAATCACGTCTTGTCGAGCATTCCACAGACACATCCTGACCTGATCTTAATGGATATTCGGATGCCAGGCATGGATGGGGTTTTGGCGACAAAAGAGGTAAAAGAGCACTATCCGGATATCAAAATTATTATTTTAACGACCTTTGATGATGATGAATTTATCTATAGTGCGCTCAAGTATGGTGCTTCAGGTTATCTTTTAAAGGGAGCCTCGACAGAGGAACTCTATGAAGCGATTAAGGTGGTGTATCAAGGCGGAGCCATGATCAACCCGAATATCGCTAGTAAAGTCTTTCAAATTTTCTCACAAATGGCCAAAACCAACTTCTCTATTGCTGTAGATGAGGACAATGTCAAGGATTTGAGCACGACGGAATGGCGCATTATCCAAGAAGTCGGCTATGGGGAGTCCAATAAAGAAATTGCGGCCAAACTTTTCTTGTCAGAAGGAACCGTGCGCAATTACTTATCAACGATTTTGGCGAAATTAAACCTACGAGATCGAACGCAATTAGCGATCTGGTCAGTCCAAACAGGAGTGACGAGACGTGATTTTTCTAAAGGAAATACAGAATGAAATTGAAGCGAAAGCATCTTTGTTGGGGGATCGGCCTCCTTGTTGTGCTCTGTGTGAGCGCGGGTTTTTATTGGTGGAAACAGCAACCGACCGTACTCCATATCGGCGTTTATGCAGGTTCTAGCTGGGATGTGCCGACCAGTCAACGTTCCCATGCCTTGGATCGTGCGATTCAAAAATTTGAAAAATCCCATCCCCACGTTCGTGTAGAGTATGAAAATGGGATTCCGCAGTCAGATTATTCAGATTGGCTCTCTGAAAAGATTGTTTCAGGAAAGACGCCGGATGTGTTTATGGTCTCTGAGCAAGATCTTTCCTTATTAGCAGCGCGGGGTGTGCTCGAGAAGTTAAACGGCTATATGGATCGAAAAGATCAAGCTGCCTTTTATCCCGTTGCCTTTGAATCGGGTGTCTATCAGGGGCAAACCTATGCCTTACCTTATGAAAGCAATCCGATTTTGATGTGTGTCAATAAAGATCTCTTAGATAAAGAAGGTATCGCGGTTCCCAAAGAAGGCTGGACCCTTGAAGAGTTCTATACGATTTGCAAGAAACTAACCAAAGATACCAATGGGGATGGGCAATTGGACCAATTTGGGAGCACAGAATACACCTGGAAAGAAGCCTTGGCGGCAAATGGAGGTCATCTCTTCCAAGGTGGCATGCTCAAGCTGACAGCTCCAGAAGTGAAAGAGTCTTTGACTTTTCTGCAAAAATTGGAAGATCTAAATAAAAATTACAAGGTGAGCTCTAAAGATTTTGACCAGGGGAAAGTCGCCTTCTATCCCATGACCTTGGCCCAATATCGGACCTATAAACCTTATCCCTACCACGTTTCTAAATATTCAAACTTCACCTGGACCTGTATCCCGATGCCTGCTAAGTCAAAAACGACCAAGGCAACCTTAGTCACGACGACTTCTTTTGCTATGTCAGCTCGGAGTTCTCATTCCAAGTTGGCTTGGGAATTGATGCAACTTTTGACAGAGGATCCAGACATTCAACAAACTCTCTTTGCCCAATCCCAAGGGATCTCTGTCATGCCACAGGTAGTCAAGAGTCGCTCTAGTAAAGACCTTTTGCAGGTGGATGATTTTGGAACAGATTCCTTGACCAATCAGACCTTGAACCGCATCATGGAACAAGCTGTTGAAAGTAGTCCGAAAAATGTCTCAAAAGAGGTGCTAGAAAAGCTAGATTACTTGATTGGCAATGCCTTGCGTGATCAGGATGTCGAGAACCGCTTGCCTCAAATTCAGAGGGAGATTGAAAGTAGTCTACAGGTAGGAGTTTAGAGTAAAATAAGATGGCATTTTGTCAAGTGACAGATGTCATTTTTTTATTGCTAAATGTCATATTGGGAATGTGACATTTGACAATGTAAAAGCGCTTTCAAATAGTCTACAATAGAGTCAAATAAAGGAGGCGTAGCAAAATGAAATACCTCATTTTGGTCAGTCATGGTGGACTGGCAGAAGGTCTAAAAACATCACTAGCCATGTTTGCTGGTGACAAGTTGGATCAGGTCATCGCAGTTGGACTCAAAGAAGGAAAATCAGTTGATGACTTCGCAGTTGATTTCAGAGAGAGCATTTCAGGATTGACAGCTGATGATTCTGTTTTGGTCTTGGCAGATATCGTAGGTGGTAGTCCATTAACCACTGCAGCCACGGTTCTAGAAGAAGCTGGAAAGCTCGATGGAGCCTTGATCCTTGGTGGGATGAACCTCACCATGGCTTTGACGGCAGTTGTGATGAAGGATGTGTTGGATGGAGACGATTTGTCAGCCACCATCTTATCAGAAGCACGATCTGCACTACAG
>ERZ1699226.213-NODE-220-length-10175-cov-4.873109_pt1 | contig 10175 bp, 8 predicted proteins | sample MGYA00581547_ERZ1699226 | MGnify/ENA primary metagenome ERZ1699226 (study PRJEB42319, sample SAMD00040328) | human oral metagenome | material: saliva | host: Homo sapiens | study: EMG produced TPA metagenomics assembly of PRJDB4115 data set (Metgenomic analysis of...
GGCAGATGTTAACACAATGCTTGAACCGGCCGCAATGTTAAAACTATAGCCTATAAAAAGACCTAGAACAGAGGCTAGGGCCCCAAAAACTGATGAGAGGAGAATCATGGTTTTAAGACTATTAGCATATAAGTAGGCGGTAGCAGCCGGTGTGATTAAAAGAGCCACAATAAGAATAGTGCCAACACTTTGCATAGCAGTCACAGCAACCAAGGTGAGAATAACCATAAGTAAGTAATGGTAGAAGGTGACTCTAACTCCAATAGACTTAGCTAAGATTGGATCAAAGGATGTCAGGAGTAGAGGACGAAAGAAAATTTTTATTGTTGTTAGTACGAGAAGGGCAACGGCAATCGTTATCCACATATCCATGTCTTGTACAGCTAGAATATTTCCAAAGAGAATATGAAAGAGATCTGTGGAACTATTTGCGACACCTATGAGAATAATGCCAAGAGCTAGAAAGCTTGAAAAGGTAATACCGATTGCTGTGTCACTCTTAATAATGGAATTGCTTTTGATATAGGTAATTATTGTAGAAGCTAAAAGACCGAAGACGATGGCTCCTATGAAAAAATTGATACCTAAGATAAAGGAAATGGCTACGCCAGGTAAAACCGCATGTGAAATCGCATCACCCATTAGTGACATACCTCTTAGAATAATAAAACAACCAACAGCCCCCCCGACAATTCCAATAACTAAAGCCGTTATAAGGGCGTTCTGCAAGAAGTGGAAATTTAGCAAACCATCAATAAATTCAGAAAACATTTGCATCTCCTTTATAAAATAAACTGTTACCGTAGGTTTTACGGAGATTATCCTCATTAAAAATAAGATTAGTAGGCCCGCTAGCAATCAATTTACGATTGAGGAGGATGACTTGGTCAAAATAATGAGGGACCTTACTCAAATCATGGTGAACAATGAGAATAAGCTTTCCTTGTTTCTTAAGTTCCCTCAAGGTGTTCATGATAATATCTTCACTAACAGAATCGATCCCAACGAAGGGCTCATCTAATAGGAGGACATCTGCCTCTTGTACAAGACAACGAGCAATCAGAACCCGTTGAAATTGGCCCCCTGATAATTGGCTTATCTGGCGATGGGCCAGATCATTTAAACCGAGTAGAGCTAAAGCTTTTGTGACCTTAGACCAATCTCTTTTAGTTAGACGTTTAAAGAACTTGGTTTTGGAATAGAGGCCTAGAGAGACGCACTCTTTGACAGTAATTGGAAAGTTAAAATCAATTTCCGCCTTTTGTGCAACATAGGAAAGACGATTTAATTGCTGACGAATAGGCTGTTTATTGAATAGGAATTGCCCGGAGTGAGGGATAATACCAATAAGTGCTTTAATTAGGGTTGATTTGCCAGCACCATTAGGACCAATAATTCCGGTGATACTTGGTCCGTCTAGGTTTAAGGTGATATTATCTAGAGCCAATGTCTGTTGGTAAGACACATTAATATTTTCGATTTGGATCATTAGTTGCCTCCTTAAGTTTAATATACTTTAAAATAATAATTAAGTCAAGTTAACTTTTATAATTAACATAACTTAATTATTTAGTGTTATCAAGATGACAGAGGATAGTGAATGAGAGTACACTTTTTATATCAAATATTCAGCCTGCTCAAACTGTTTGATATTTGGGAGAGGCAACAAGGAACATTATTTTCTACAATTTGTATGATCTCACTCTGTATTTCAAGAAATCTTTAGTTTTTATTTTTAAAAACTAGTCATATTTCTTTATTTCTGGCATAATAGATATATGAAACTAACGATTCAACGAATGGCTCGGATAGCTATTCTGTCAGCTCTGGCAGTAGGATTACGGTCAGCATTTATAGGATTGCCAAATATTCAGCCTATTACAGCTATGTTTTTTGTGGCTGTTCTTTATTTGGGTTTGGTAGATGGTCTATTGATTATGGCTTTAACCATGGCCATCTCAGGATTCATCTTTGGTTTTGGTCCCTGGGTCTTTAATCAGATTCTGGCCTTCGGCGTCTTAATGGCTCTTTGGAGTTTGATTGCACCTAGGTTATCACTTGTCTGGCAGATTGCTTTGGTAACTTTTTTGTCCTTTTTCTATGGGGTTCTCCTTGATTATGGGTATGGTCTTCTATTTAAAAGTGGGATTACCTTTGTTATTTCTGGTCTACTTTACGACACCTATCATGCAGTATCGACGCTTCTATTTTATCCATTCATCCAGTCTATTTTTAGGAGGTTTTTGAAATGAAAAAATTATTAACTTATCTCTTTCTTGCCTTATCACTTGTTACCCTAGCAGCCTGTGGAAAAAATGAGGCAGCTAAACTTACTAGTAGCACAAACAATCATCAGTCTAAGGTTCAAGGTCAAGTGACTTTGATTTTGAAAACAGATAAGGAAAGTAAGAAAAAATCAGTAGAAATCCAAAAAGGGGATACAGTGCTTGATGTCTTGGAAGAGGTATATCCTGTTCAAGAAAACGATGGCTTCATCACTGAGATTGATGGTATTTCTCAAGATAAAGATAAGGGCATCTATTGGATGTTTGATGTTAATGGGAAACTTGGTGAAAAAGCAGCCAACCAACTTAAGGTTGAAGATGGCGATGAAATCAAATTCTATCAAAAAAAGTATAATTAAGATTCTGAACTCTGTTTCAGAGTTTTTTTTTATAAAGTTCGGAAATAGACTTAAAAAATTGTTTGAAAAAGTCGGAAAATTGCAAAATAACTGACGATTTAAAGGAAAATAGTTTACTTTTGTTTTAAAAGTGATATGATAAAAGGGTACTACATAAAGTAAGGAGAATACGGTTTGGCTTTTAACAAATTGGAAAGCAGTAACAACCAGGAAATCATCTCTGAAGAAGTTGGTATCTTGAAAGAATTGTTGGATGATGCAACACGAGGCATGGCTGGAGAGCAAGGTCTCACAACAATCCAACATTTGGTTGAACTTTATGATGAAGGTGACTATGTGGCCCTTACACAAGCCATTTCAGAAATGACGAATGACGATATGGTCGTTGCATCACGTTATTTCTCTTTGTTACCTCTCTTGATTAATATCTCTGAGGACGTGGATTTGGCTTATGAAGTCAACCACAAGAACAATATTGATGAATCTTATCTAGGTAAGTTGTCTGAAACCTTTGATGTTGTCGCTGAAAGTGATAATGCACGTGACATTCTTGAACATGTCAATGTCGTGCCAGTATTGACAGCCCACCCAACTCAGGTTCAACGTAAAACTATGCTTGAATTGACTAACCACATTCACGAACTTCTTCGTAAGCATCGTGATGTTAAGGCTGGTCTTATTAACAAGGATAAATGGTATGCAGATTTGCGTCGTTATGTAGAAATTATGATGCAAACAGATATCATTCGTGAGAAAAAACTTAAGGTTAAAAACGAAATCACTAACGTTATGGAGTATTATAACTCCTCATTGATTAAGGCGATTACGAACCTATCACATGAATTCAAACGTTTAGCAGTTGAAAAAGGTATTGAACTCGACAATCCAACACCTATTACTATGGGTATGTGGATTGGTGGTGACCGTGACGGGAACCCATTTGTAACAGCAGAAACTCTTAAACTTTCTGCAACATTGCAAAGTGAAGTTATCCTCAACTACTATATCGAAAAAGTTGATAATCTTTACCGTTCATTCTCCCTCTCATCACGCTTGACTGAGGTTTCAGATACAGTAGCAGAGATGGCGAAACATTCTCCAGATACATCTGTTTATCGTGAAAATGAACCTTACCGTCGTGCTTTCAGTTACATCCAGTCTAAGTTGATTCAAACACTTCTTTTCTTTAAAGAAGGAAACTTCAGCAAGGAAAGAGTTGCTAAACGCCTTTCTGAAAATGTTCGTCTGGGTTCGGCTTCAACAGGTGAAGTAGTAGCTGATTACGTGCAACAACGTCTCAGCCAAAGTCTTCAAGCTGTCTCACAACAAACAACAGAATTCTACGAAACAGCAGATGCCTTCCATGATGATCTTTTGGCAATCAAAAATTCACTTCTTGAAAACGACGATGCTGTCTTGATTTCAGGTGATTTCGAAGAGCTTCTTCAAGCTGTAGAAGTCTTTGGTTTCTATCTTGCTACAATCGATATGCGTCAAGATTCAAGTGTTCATGAAGCATGTGTAGCAGAGTTGCTTAAATCTGCAAATATTGTTGATAACTATAGTGAATTAACAGAGGTTGAAAAGGTTGCTGTTCTTCTTAAAGAATTGCAAGAAGATCCTCGTACCTTGTCATCAACTAATGTGCCTAAGTCTGAAACACTTGAAAAAGAATTGGCAATCTTCCGCACTGCTCGTCTCTTGAAAGACTATATCGGTGAAGATGTCATCAAACAACATATCATTTCTCACACTGAGAGCGTTTCTGATATGTTTGAGTTGGCCATCCTTCTTAAAGAAGTTGGTTTGGTTGATACAGAACGTGCGCGTGTCCAAATTGTTCCACTTTTTGAAACTATCGAAGACTTGGAAAACTCTAATGATATCATGAAACAATATCTTGGTTATGATATCGTTAAACGTTGGATCAAGAATAGCAACAACTACCAAGAAATCATGTTGGGTTACTCAGACTCTAACAAAGATGGTGGTTACTTGTCTTCAGGTTGGACGCTTTACAAAGCTCAAAATGAGTTGACTAAGATTGGTGAAGAGCGTGGCATTAAGATTACCTTCTTCCATGGCCGTGGTGGTACTGTCGGTCGTGGTGGTGGCCCATCATACGATGCTATTACGTCTCAACCATTTGGTACCATTAAGGACCGTATCCGTTTGACTGAGCAAGGTGAAGTTATCGGTAATAAATATGGTAATAAGGATGCTGCCTACTACAATCTTGAAATGCTTGTTTCAGCTGCCCTTGACCGTATGGTAACACGTCAGATTGCAGACCCAGATGAATTGGTTGATTTCCGTGAAATTATGGACGGTATTGTTCATGATTCTAATGTTATCTATCGTGATCTTGTCTTTGGAAACGAACATTTCTATGATTACTTCTTTGAAGCAAGCCCTATTAAAGAAGTCTCAAGTTTGAATATCGGTTCTCGTCCAGCGGCTCGTAAGACAATTACTGAGATTTCTGGTCTTCGTGCGATTCCTTGGGTATTCTCATGGTCACAAAATCGTATCATGTTCCCAGGTTGGTATGGTGTGGGTTCTGCCTTTAATCGCTTTATCCAAGCTGAAGAAGGCAACCTCGAGAAACTTCAACATATGTTTGAAACATGGCCATTCTTCCGTTCACTTTTGTCAAACGTGGACATGGTGCTTTCAAAATCAGACATGAATATCGCCTTCCACTATGCACAATTGGCAGAGAGTGAAGAAGTACGCAGTGTCTTCAATATTATTTTGGATGAGTGGCAGATGACTAAGGATGTTATTCTTGCCATTGAAAAACATGATGGCTTCCTTGATGAGAGTCCATCGCTTAAAGCAAGTTTGGACTTCCGTTTACCATACTTCAATGTCTTGAACTACATCCAAATTGAATTGATTAAACGTCTTCGTAACAATGATTTGACCGATGACGAAATTAGCCTTATTCACATTACCATAAATGGTATTGCAACAGGTCTTCGTAACTCTGGTTAATAAAGTAAAGTTCATCACTTTGGTGGTGGGCTTTTTGTTATGGTGAAAATTCTGTTATAATAAAACCATGATTGCTATGGAAACGATTGAAAAGCTGTCCAAAGAAAAGCTCCCCATGATAACGGTCTTAGCGGGCGAGGATTTAGGGCAGTATAGTCAAGCTAAAGAAAAATTTTTAAAACAAATTGGTTTTGATCCGAGTGACTTAACCTATTCTTATTTTGATATGTCTGAGACTGATTATCAAGATGCTGAGCTCGATATAGAAAGCATGCCTTTTTTTGCAGATGAGAAGGTGGTTATTTTTGATCATTTCGCAGATATGACTACTGCTAAAAAATCATATCTGGATGAGAAAGAGTTGAAGCGCCTTGAAAATTATCTTGAGTCTCCTGTTGAAACAACACGTCTTGTCTTGATGTCTGCAGGAAAGCTAGATGGAAAGCGTCGTTTAGTCAAACTTCTCAAGCGTGATGCCATGGTGCTTGAAGCCAGTCCCTTAAAAGATGCAGAACTTAGAACCTATTTTCAAAAGCAGGCGCATCAAGAGGGGCTTACATTTGATACAGGAGTCTTTGAGGAACTTTTGATTAAGTCAAATTTTGACTTTTCAGATGTTCAAAAAAACTTAGCTTTTCTAAAGGGGTATAAAACGGAAGGAAATATCTCATCGCAAGATATTGCTGAGGCCATTCCTAAAAGTTTGCAAGATAATATTTTTGATATGACGCAACTTCTTTTGCGAGGCCATATCCAGAGTGTTCGTGAATTGGTTCATGATTTACGGCTTCAGGGTGAAGATGAGATTAAGTTGATTGCTGTTATGTTGGGACAATTTCGTACCTATTTACAGGTTAAACTCTTATCTGCTCAAGGCAAAAGTGAGCAGCAAATTGTTTCAAGTCTGTCAGATTATTTAGGGCGTAAAGTCAATCAATTTCAGGTTCGTTTTGCACTGAGAGATAGCCGTCCTTTGTCAGTAGCATTCTTAAAAAAGACGATTAAGATTTTAGTAGAGACAGATTACCAGATAAAAACAGGAACTTTAGATAAAGATTACTTGTTTGATTTAGCACTTTTAAAAATCGTATCAAACCGCTAGAAATTTGGAGTTTTCTTTGATTTTGTAAGCAAAATTTTTGAAAGCTCTACCACTTTACGGTAAAATGAAGAAAAAATGAAAAGAGGACCTTTACTATGGCAATTATCCTTCCAGACCTTCCTTACGCTTACGACGCTTTGGAACCATACATTGATGCTGAAACAATGACTCTTCACCACGATAAACACCACGCAACTTATGTAGCAAATGCTAATGCTGCTCTTGAAAAACACCCAGAAATTGGTGAAGATCTCGAAGCACTTTTGGCTGACGTGGAACAAATTCCAGCAGATATCCGTCAAGCACTTATTAACAATGGTGGTGGACACCTTAACCACGCACTTTTCTGGGAACTCTTGTCTCCTGAAAAACAAGAACCAACTGCAGAAGTAGCAGCTGCTATTAACGAAGCTTTCGGCTCATTTGAAGCCTTCCAAGAAGCTTTCACAGCGGCAGCAACAACTCGTTTTGGTTCAGGTTGGGCATGGCTTGTTGTTAACGCTGAAGGTAAGCTTGAAGTCGTTTCAACTGCTAACCAAGATACTCCTATCTCAGACGGTAAGAAACCAATCTTGGCACTTGATGTTTGGGAACATGCATACTACCTAAACTACCGTAACGTACGTCCAAACTACATCAAAGCTTTCTTTGAAATCATTAACTGGAATAAAGTTGCTGAGCTTTATGCAGCAGCTAAATAAGTTTAAAATTATCCTCACTATTGGGGATAATTTTTTTGTAATATGATTGTAAAATCTCCTTGATTTTTAGTGAATTATAGCTTAAACTATAATTGTTATGAAAAAAAAGAAAAAACATTCAAGCAAAAAGTATAGTGGAAATCGCCGAAAAACTAAAGATAAGAAAAAAGATTCGTTAAAACAAGACCTTCAAAAAGACACTAATAAAGATGTCAAGAAAGGCAACAAAAAAGAAGTAAAAGAAGATACTAAAAAGACTTCTAAAAAATCAGTAGACCAGAAAGCAACTGAGGAAACAGTAGTACCAGTAGAGCACAAGGAAAAAGAAGCAAAAACTGAAACTTTGGCACTTAGAAGTAAGCGCTCTAAGAAATCTAAAGCTAAATCAAAATCATCTCGTGATGATAAAAAAGCTTATATTATCTTAGCCTTCCTAGGTGTTTTGGTAATTCTTCTGTTTGTTGCCATGCTTGCTTTAGCAGGACGTGGTAAACAAGCTGGTCACACTGGTGGTATTGGAAATATCTTCGGATCTAGTTCTAAAGTCACTAAAAAAGAAGACAAAGAAAAAGAGGAAAAGGTAACTCCAACTAATAAATCAGCCGAAGCTAAACAAGCCGTCATGGAAGCAGATGCAGATACCATGTATGGTAATGGCTTGTATTATGATTATGCTAACATGACATTGAACCAAGTGGTTGAAGCATTTATGGCTGACCAAGGTATTGAGTCTAGCCAAATTGCCTTTTCGTATAAAAATACCAAGACAAATGAGCAATTCTCTATGAATGATACTCAGCCAATGACTGCAGGATCAACTTATAAATTGCCACTAAACATGCTTGTCATGGATGAGGTTAATAAGGGTAAACTTTCTTTAACTGAACGTTTTGATATTACTAATACTGAGTATGAATACCAAGGTGAGCATGATAATTATGTTGCTGCTTTCGGTGGTTCAATGACTATTCCAGAGATGCAAGAATATTCTCTTGTATACTCTGAGAATACTCCTGCCTACGCTTTGGCGGAACGCCTTGGTGGTATGGAAAAATTCTATGGTATGCTCGATAAATACGGTAAATCAAAAGGTGAAGTGAAGACTATCCAAATGCATGGTAATAAGACAACAACAGATTATTACATTCAAGTTTTGGATTATCTCTGGAAACATCAAGATAATTACAAGGATATCCTTCACTACATTGGTGAGTCATTCCCTAATGAGTACTACAAGACATATCTTCCTAATCTGACAATTTATCAAAAACCAGGTTATGTCCGTGAAGCACTTAACGTTGATGCTATCGTTATGGAAGATACACCTTATATGGTTGCAATCTATACACGTTACCTTGGTGGATCAACTGAAAATTCAGATGAAATCAGCGGTTGGGGTCTCCAACAATTAGGAATGCTCTCTTATGTCATTAATGAGTGGCACCGTGTCAATATGAACTAATAAAGAAAAGCCGAATTTATCGGCTTTTTTTCTATATAATTGAACAAAAAGTAAGAAGTACTATCCCTAGAAAAAGAAATGGGACAAATGCGATGCATTCCTTGAGATTTCTTCGTAGAAGGAAGTAAGCTAGTCCTAATAGGCAGGCAATTTCGATAATAAGTAGTATTTTTGAAAATGGGAAAATAAGGGAGGCACTTGCTAAATAGAGAAAATCTCCTTCCCCAATATTTAGATGTTTCATATAAGAAAGGGTAGCGATGGTAATCCCCAAGGCAAATGTGAGGTAGTAGTTGCCCATGAATAAGAGTGGGACTGTTCCAACTATCCAAATCAGAAGCGGATAGGATTTATGTCTCAAATCAAAAATTGATAGACAAAGGCTGAAGTAAAGAAAGTAGGTTACTTCAAGACTTAAAAAGTCATAAAAATATAGAAGGCATATTACTCCACAAAATAGTTCCATAAAGAGGTAACGAAGAGGGATAGGAGTCTGACATGAACGACATCGAGATCTTAAGAAAAGTTGTGAGAGGATAGGGATCATCTCGAAAAAACACAACTGATGCTTGCAGTGACTACAGTGACTACTAGGAAAAATAATCGACTTTTCAAGAAAACGATCACAAATTAGTCCGATAAATGAACCTAAAGAGGCTCCTAGAAAAAAATAAATAATACTTAACATACCTAATTATTCGAAAAAGAGTGAGAAAAAGCATTTTACTTGCATCTTATTTAGAAATATTCTAAAATAAAAGTATAAATAATAGTAATTCTAAATAAGGAGAATTAATATGGTAGATTCAATTAAAGAAACAATCAATGAAACAGTTAACCAACAAGCTGAAACACCTTCATATACAAAAACTAAAGCAGTTTTGAATCAAGCAGTTGCTGATTTGTCTGTAGCGGCTTCAATTGTTCACCAAGTTCATTGGTATATGCGTGGTCCTGGTTTCCTCTATCTTCATCCAAAAATGGATGAATTGATGGATAGTTTGAATGCTCACCTTGATGTTGTTAGTGAACGTTTGATTACTATTGGTGGGGAACCATACTCAACTTTGGTAGAATTTTCATCTAATTCAGGCTTGACTGAAACTACTGGTACATTTGATAAACCAATGTCTGATCAAATCCAATTATTGGTTGATACATACAAATATTTGTCAGTATTGTTCCAAGTTGGTTTGGATATCACAGATGAAGAAGGAGATGCTCCTTCAAATGATATCTTCACTGCAGCTAAATCTGAAATTGATAAGA
>ERZ1699226.223-NODE-230-length-9971-cov-1.828220_pt1 | contig 9971 bp, 9 predicted proteins | sample MGYA00581547_ERZ1699226 | MGnify/ENA primary metagenome ERZ1699226 (study PRJEB42319, sample SAMD00040328) | human oral metagenome | material: saliva | host: Homo sapiens | study: EMG produced TPA metagenomics assembly of PRJDB4115 data set (Metgenomic analysis of...
GATGCACGGTCATCGCGTGCGACTCCTACGCCAATGCTCCTGCCATGCAGGTCGCGGACTCCTCCCGCGTGTTCGACATGAGCGATCCGGCCGCCCTGCGCGCCGTACTGGATGAGGCGGACGTCGACCTGATCGTCCCCGAGGTCGAGGCCATCGCCACCGACTGCTTGAGCGCCTACGAGGAGCGCGGCGTGCGCGTCGTGCCGAACGCCTTTGCCGTGCAGGCCACGATGGAACGCCAGCGCATCCGTCACCTGGCCGCCACCTCCGGAATCCTATGGCACCCCGAGACGCACTACGACATGGGCCGCGCGGGCATCGGCCTGTATGGTCTGAGTCCCGACCCCGCCGTCGCGTCCTCGTCTGAACTCGGCCTGGTTCCCGCCCTGACGCTGACCGCGCCCCTCACCTCGGTCAAGGTGATCGAGGAGGGGACCCCGGCCTCGTACGGGGGAACGTGGATCGCACCCACACGCCGGTGGATCGGTCTGGTCCCCCTCGGCTACGGCGACGGCATCCTGCGCGCCGCCTCCAACCGCGCCCGTGTCACCGTCCACACCGCTTCCGGTCCTCTCGACGCGCCCCAGATCGGGCGCGTGTGCATGGACCAATTCATGATCGATCTGGGGCCTGCTGACGGCGAGGCAGGCACGCCGACCGCGCGCAGCGGACAGGCACCCGCAGCAGTCGGTGACCTCGCCGTGCTCTTCGGCGCTGACCCATCCCCTATGGCCGACGACTGGGCGCGCGCCGCGAACACCATCAACTACGAAATCGTCCCCAACCTGGGCGCACACATCCCGCGCGCCTACATCGGTGATGTCGACGCGACTGACGGGACCCCCTCATGACCCAGCCCATCGCCTCCTACGCCGTCGAAACCAACGACGCTGACCAGACCCGCGCGCTGGGTGAGGACCTCGGTCGCGTCCTGGCCGCCGGCGACCTCGTCATGCTGTCCGGCGGACTCGGTGCCGGCAAGACTACCCTCACGCAGGGTATCGGTGTGGGCATGGGCGTACGTGGCCGCGTCGCCTCCCCGACATTCATCGTCGCCCGCGTCCACCCGAACCTCGGCGGTGGCCCCGACCTCATCCATGCGGACGCCTACCGCATTACCGACCTCAACGACCTGGAGACCCTCGACCTGGACTCCTCCCTCGACGAGGCCGTCACCGTCGTCGAATGGGGCGACGGCAAGACCGAAGCCATGAGTGAGGAGCGCCTCGCCATCGAGGTACGGCGCGCCTCGGGAGGGCAGGCGCAGCGCGACGGGGACGTCATCGACCTGGAACACATGGACGACGGCCGCCGCCGCATCGTCCTGCGCGCCCACGGGCACCGCTGGGAAGGCGTCCTCGAGGACATCGTCGCCGCCCACGGAGGAACGCGCATCGACCAGGACGCCCCTGAGGGCGACGAGTCCGCGACCGACGAGTAGGATCACACCGTGCGAGAGATAGCCCTGGACACCCAAGCAGCCACCGTCGTCGCGATCATCGACAACGGTCGGGTCATTGGCCGCGCCCACAACGACTCCGGGCGACACCACGCCGAATCCATCACGCCGCTCGTCCGCGAGGCCCTCGGTGATGCCGGCCTGCCCTCCACCCTGGCCGATGCTGGGATTGATCGCGTGCTTGTGGGCACCGGGCCCGCCCCCTTCACCGGGCTGCGCTCCGGCCTCGTCTCCGCGCGCGTCCTCGCCCGGGTCGCAAGCGTGCCCGCCTACGGCGTCTCTGCCCTTGACGTCATCGCCCGCCAGGGCCTCGACCTGCTCGCCCCCGACACCCGCGTCTACGCGATCGCCGACGCGCGTCGCCGCGAACTCTACTGGGGGGCCTTTGTGGCTGCTGGACCCGACGACGTCGCCCTTGAAGGACGCCTCGAAGTCGGGGACGTCTCCTCCCTGCTTGGCGCTATGCGACAAGCCCCCGGCCTCGTTGTCGCCGGAGCACCCGTCCCCGCGCACTCCGCGTCCGCTCTCGCGCGCGCCGACCTCGGCCCCCAGGTCGAGCTGGACCCCGCCGTCATGAGCCGCATCGTCGCCACGCGCCTGGCCCGCGGCGAGGACGAGCGACTGCGCACCGACCCCCTCTACCTGCGCCGCCCCGACATTCACGGCCAGCCCACCGCGCGCCTATGACTCCCCAGCTGCGCGTCGCGGGTCCCGGCGACCTCGACCTTGTCACTGCCCTCGAGGCCGAGGTCTTTTCAGAAGACCCGTGGACGCCCTTCATGATCGCCGAGGAACTCTCCTCCCCGGCCTCGCGCTACTGGATCGCGACGGATGGTTCCGGCGACGTCATCGGCTACGGCGGTGCCAAGGTCGTCGGTGACCAAGCCGACGTCATGACGATCGGCGTGCGCGCCCACGCGCGGGGTGCAGGCGTCGGAGCAGCCATCCTTGACGCGCTTATGGCCTGGTCCCACGAGGCCGGGGCACGTGAGATCTTCCTCGACGTGCGTCCCTCCAACGAGGGTGCCATCGCGCTTTACAAGTCGCGTGGATTCGTCGAGATCGGGCGCAGGCCACGCTATTTCCGCAACCCCGTCGAAGAGGCAGTCGAGATGAGGGCGCCCCTGATCTGAGGAGATGCGACGACCACCACCAAATAGGTACGGTCGGTGTATCAAAATTCGTGCTTTCAGACCCCTGTTTATGAGGTAGGTGTTTTCATTGCAATTGTGGGTCAAGGAGCGTGGAAAAACCGCGGAAAACAGCCGAAAATGACACCGTGTTGACAAGAGCGGCGCATCGCCTCGTGCCATAGTCCTACGAGGCGGACGAAAAGCGTCGATATGCTCAATCCATGGCCACTCAAAATGTCGCAACGAAGAAGCGCCGCGCGTGGACCACCAGCGTCTTTATTAAGCAGCTGATGGCCGTCTCGGGCTTCGTTTTCGTTTTCTTCTTGCTGTTCCACTCTTACGGCAACCTCAAGATGTTCCTGGGCGCGGAGGTCTACAACGACTACGCGCACTGGCTGCATGAAGAGGCTTTCGTGCCGATCTTCCCGCACGGCGGATTCATCTGGGTCTTCCGCGCCGCCATGGCGCTGATGCTCATCATCCACCTGTGGGCCGCCGCCTACACGTGGAAGCGTTCGCGTCGCGCTCGCTCCACGCGCTACGTCGTGAAGAAGTCCGTCACGGACTCCTACGCGGCCCGCACCATGCGTATGAGCGGTGTCCTTATCCTGCTGATCCTGATCTTCCACATCGCTCACTTCACCACTGTGAGCCTGCCCGCGAAGGTCGCCAATTTCGGCGCTGACGTCGCCACTCCTTACGACCGCATGATCGCGTCCTTCCAGTCGCCGGTCCTCGTGATCCTCTACGCCGTGTTCGTCGGCTGCGCGTGCATCCACGTCTCTCACGGCTTCTGGTCCATGTTCCAGTCGCTCGGCTGGGTGCGTCCTGCCACCCGCAAGCCTCTGGTTGTCCTCTCGGGCCTGGTCGGTCTGGTCATCTTCGTGATGTTCATGGCCCCGCCCGTCGCCATCGTCACCGGCTTGATCCACTGAGGAAGGGCACGCAATCATGACTGATAAACTCATCCACGGCCTCTACCGTGAAGGCGAGAAGATCGCCGACACGAAGGCTCCCCACGACGTCCCGATCTCCGAGCGCTGGGCACGCCGTCAGTTCGAGGCAGCCCTCGTGAACCCGGCGAACCGCCGTAAGCTGCGCGTCATCATCGTCGGTTCCGGCCTGGCGGGTGGCGCTGCTGCCGCCTCGCTTGGCGAGATGGGCTACAACGTCGACTGCTTCTTCTACCAGGACTCCGCCCGCCGCGCGCACTCCATCGCCGCGCAGGGTGGTATCAACGCCGCGAAGAACTACCGCAACGACAACGACTCCGTCTACCGTCTCTTCTACGACACGGTTAAGGGTGGTGACTACCGCGCCCGCGAGGACAACGTCTATCGCCTCGCCGAGGTCAGCGCCAACATCATCGATCAGTGCGTCGCGCAGGGCGTCCCCTTCGCCCGCGAGTATGGTGGCCTCCTCGACAACCGCTCCTTCGGTGGTGTCCAGGTGTCCCGTACGTTCTACGCGCGTGGCCAGACAGGTCAGCAGCTCCTGATCGGGGCCTACCAGGCGCTGGAGCGTCAGGTCGCTGCGGGTACCGTCACCGAGCACTCGCGTCACGAGATGGTCGAACTCATCGTCGACGAGGGCAAGGCACGCGGCATCATCGCCCGCGACATGTCCACCGGCAAGCTCGAGACCTTCATCGCTGACGCGGTGGTCCTGGCGACCGGCGGCTACGGCAACGTGTTCTTCCTGTCCACCAACGCGATGGGCTGCAACGGTACTGCCATCTGGCGCGCGTACCGCAAGGGTGCCTACTTCGGTAACCCCTGCTTCACGCAGATCCACCCCACGTGCATTCCTCAGCACGGCGACCAGCAGTCGAAGCTGACCCTCATGTCGGAGTCGCTGCGTAACGATGGCCGCATCTGGGTACCCAAGCGCGCAGAGGACTGCGAGAAGGACCCGCGTGACATTCCCGAAGAGGATCGCGACTACTACCTGGAGCGCATCTACCCCTCCTTCGGTAACCTCGTGCCCCGCGACATCGCGTCGCGTCAGGCCAAGAACATGTGCGACGAAGGCCGCGGCGTTGGCCCGAAGATCGACGGCGTCGCCCGCGGCGTCTACCTCGACTTTTCCGAGGCCATCTCCCGTATGGGCAAGGCGGCCGTCTCCGCCAAGTACGGCAACCTCTTCGACATGTACGAGCGCATCACGGGCGACAACCCCTACGAGGTGCCGATGCGCATCTACCCGGCCGTCCACTACACCATGGGTGGCCTGTGGGTTGACTACGACCTTGAGTCGAACCTGCCCGGTCTGTACGTGGCCGGCGAAGCGAACTTCTCCGACCACGGCGCAAACCGTCTGGGTGCCTCGGCGCTTATGCAGGGCCTGTCAGACGGCTACTTCGTCCTGCCCAACACGATCAATGACTACCTGGCGCACTGCTTCCACCTGCCCAAGCTGGACGAGAACTCGCCGTCCGTCAAGGAAGCTCTCGAGTCGGCTCAGGGACGCATCGATACCCTCATGTCGATCAATGGCACCCGTTCCGTGGACTCGTTCCACAAGGAACTGGGCAAGATCATGTGGGAGTACTGCGGCATGGAGCGCACCGAGGCCGGTCTGAAGAAGGCCATCGGTATGATCCGCGAGCTGCGCGCCGACTACTGGAAGAACGTTCGCGTTCCCGGCAAGTCGATCGGCGAACTCAACCAGTCCCTCGAGAAGGCCGGCCGAGTGGCCGACTTCATGGAGCTGGGTGAGCTCATGTGCATCGATGCGCTGCACCGCGAAGAGTCGTGTGGCGGCCACTTCCGTGCGGAGTCCCAGACTCCCGAGGGTGAGGCCCTGCGTCACGACGACAAGTTCCTGTACGTGGCGGCTTGGGAATACGCTGGCGAAGGCGAGCCCCCGATCCTCCACAAGGAAGACCTGATTTACAACGACATCGAGCTGAAGCAGCGGAGCTACAAGTGAACCTGACACTGAGGATCTGGCGCCAAAACGGTCCCGAAGACAAGGGCGCAATTCATGAATACCAGGTGAAGGGAATCTCGGAAGAGTCCTCGTTCCTGGAGATGCTCGACGTCCTGAACGAAGAGCTCTTCGCACGCGGCGAGGAACCCATCGCCTTCGACTCCGACTGCCGCGAGGGCATCTGCGGTCAGTGTGGCATCGTCATCAACGGCATCGCTCACGGCCCGGAGGTCACCACGACCTGCCAGCTGCACATGCGTTCCTTCCACGATGGCGACGTCATCACGATCGAGCCGTGGCGTGCATCGGGCTTCCCGATCATCAAGGACCTCGTGGTCAACCGTAGTGCCCTGGATCGCATCATCCAGGCCGGCGGCTACATCTCCGTGAACACGGGTGCGGCCCCCGACGCGCACGCGACCCCTGTTCCGAAGCAGGACGCGGATCGCGCGTTCGAAGCTGCCGCCTGCATCGGCTGTGGTGCGTGCGTGGCTGCTTGCCCGAACGCCTCCGCGATGCTCTTCACTTCCGCGAAGGTCACGCACCTCGGCCTGCTCCCGCAGGGCAAGCCCGAGAACTACAAGCGTGTCGTGAACATGCTCAACCAGATGGACGAGGAGGGCTTCGGCTCCTGCTCGAACATCGGCGAGTGCGCGGCGGTCTGCCCCAAGCAGATCCCGCTTGACGTGATCGCAAACCTGAACCGCCAGCTCGGAAAGGCCGCCTTCAAGGGCGTCTGATCCGCATGAGTGGCCTTGGGCCCGGCGCACTAACGTGCGCCGGGCCCTTTTGCGTTCTCCACCTCCGGCGGGTCCCTTTTTGAGTGCTCGCGGACATTGTGATCTGAGGCGTATCATGGAGATATCATCGGGCTCAGAGAGGAGCTTGCCATGCAATTTGACGAGACCGGACCGAACACGCACACGCGCCGTTACTGGGTCAGTGCAACGGTTGCAATTGGCGCAATGGTTGTTTTTGCGATCCTGTCGATCCTTCTGCTCCTGGGGGTTGTTTTCGGCTCCCCAGCAGTCAAGCCCGTCGCCGATTCGCTTGTCCCGTGGTCCCTGCTGGTGTTCGCCATCGCTGGCGTCGCGATGATCGTCGCTAACAAGCGGTCCGGACAGGATTGAGACTCCGACGGTTCACTACATGACGCACGCCCGCCCCTGCGGGCGGCGTCACCGTGCGTGCAGACTTAGACTAGAGGGCGTGAATAACCCCCTGGTCCTTGGTATTGAGTCAACGTGCGACGAGACGGGCGTCGGCCTGGTGCGCGGCACGCAGCTGCTAGTTGATCGCACGGCTACGTCGATGGACGAGTATGCCCGCTACGGCGGTATCATCCCGGAGATTGCGTCGCGCGCGCACCTGGAGTCGTTCCTGCCGACGCTCGACGCCGCCTTCGACGAGGCTGGGGTGACCCTGGCGGACGTGGATGCAATCGCAGTCGCTGCGGGTCCTGGTCTGGTCGGTTCGCTGACGGTGGGTATCTGCGCCGCCAAGGCCCTGGCCTCGTCCCTGGGCAAGCCGCTGTACGGCGTGAACCACGTGATTGGCCATCTGGCCGTCGACAAGCTGGCCGAGGGGCCTCTACCCGAGCATTTCATCGGCTTGGTGGTCTCAGGCGGGCACTCGAACATCCTGGAGATCCGCAATATCGCGACCGACGTCGTGGAGCTGGGCGGTACCCTGGACGACGCTGCGGGCGAGGCTTTCGATAAGGTCGGGCGTCTCCTCGGTCTGCCCTACCCGGGCGGCCCCCACGTGGACCGCCTGTCCCAGCAGGGCGACCGCGAGGCGATCCGTTTCCCGCGCGGCCTGGCCGCCGGTAAGGACAAGGAACGCCACAAGTACGACTTTTCGTTCTCGGGCCTCAAGACTGCCGTCGCCCGCTACATTGAGGGGACGACCGCGCGCGGCGAGACCGTCAGCAAGGAAAACGTGTGCGCCGCCTTCTCCGAGGCCGTCAACGATTCGCTGACCGCCAAGGCTGTGCGCGCGGCGCTGGACACCGGCTGTGACACGATTGTCGTTGGCGGTGGCTTCTCCGCCAACTCGCGGCTGCGTGCCCTCCTGACGGAGCGAGCCGAGGCCGCGGGCGTGACCGTGCGCATGCCTCCGCTGCGATTCTGCACGGATAACGGTGCTCAGATCGCAGCGATCGGCTCGGAGCTGGTGGCGGCGGGCCTGCCGCCGTCGGACTGGGATTTTTCGCCGGATTCGGGCATGGAGCTGACGACGACCTACGTGCCCCCGCGCGCCTAAGCGGCGTCGCGGGGGAGGGGCCTCAGCGCAGTCCCTCCATGAAGGACTCGGCGACGGAGGACCACGAGGTGTAGAAGCCGCCCGCCATGTTGGCGCACACGCCGATGAAGGCGGCGCAGGCGAGTGCCACCACGCTCAGACACGCCAGTCGCGCGGCGTAGGTGACGCATGAGGCCACCGGGCGCGGCAGCTCCGCGATGACGCGCGGCATCGGCAGGCGGAAGAAGCGCGAGCGGGATGCGGACGCGTCTGCGTCCCCAGCTAAGACGGCACTCCACGTGCCTGCGAAACGCCAGGTGAGGGTCACGAACGCAGCGGATAACAGGGCCAGCACAGCAAGGCTCACGAGCCCGTTGGGTGCGGTGGGCCGCACCGTGTGCGTGACGTTTGTGGCCGGCACGATGGAGGCGTAGGCTTCGGATGCCCGCGCGGTCGCCGCCGTCGGGGATGATCCCAGCGCGTTCGCGACCTTGTTGGAGGAACCCCACCACGCCAGCATCGTCGGGATGTGCTCCCTCCACAGGGGGCCTGCGTGTCCGCCGGTGGGCGGAATATCGGTCGTCACGGTGTCGGGAGACTTGACTGCCTTGGCCATCTTGACGGCGGCGGGGGCACCGCCGGCCCCGTCGTCTGCGGCGGCCATCGCGTAGATGCGCAGCCCGTCGGGGACCCTCTTGGCCAGCATCGTGGAGAGGGTGTTATCCGCCAGGTACTGGTCGCCGAGATTCGTCATCTGCCCCTCGATTTGCGTGTCATAGCCGGAGAGGGAGGCCGCTGCGCCGAAGGTCTGGGGCGTGCGCATCGCCGTCCACACCGCGCAGTAGGCACCCGCGGAGAAACCGCCGAGCATCCACGCGTCGCGCTTGTCGGAGGTATTGGGGAAATTGTGGCGGACGAACGCGGGGATTTCGTGCGCGGACCACGTGTAGACGGCGGGGCGATCCTCGATATCCGCGCAGTCGTGCGCCTCCTCGTCGACGCTCAGGGACGGGACGACGATGATGGTGGGCGGGATGATCCCGGCGTCGATGGCGTTGTCGAGGGCCTCCTGGACGTGGGCACCCTGCGTGGTGCCGTCGGCCTCGCCCGGGTACCCGTGCAGCAGCTCGATGACCGCGTAGGTCTTGCCGTCGGTGGGGGAGTAGTCGCGTGGTGCGATGACGAAGACGGGCAGTGTGATGCCGCTGATCGGCCCCGTCCACGTGGTGGTGAGCATGCCGTCCTCGGTCCTCGTGAAGGTCGCGTCGAGGCTGGAGGAAGCAATCGGCTGGTCGCCGGTTGTGACCTCGCCGCCAGACTCGGCTGCCGGTTCGTCGACGTTGGAAGCGATGAGCGCAGCCAGGTCACCGCTGGTCTTGACGAGGCCGAGAGAGCGGTTGAGGATCAGGGCACCCGTGGCCGTCACGAGGAGGATCGGCACGAGGATGAGGACCGCGCGGCCCAGCCAATGCCTCGTGCGTCGGGGGAAATGCCTGGGTGTCCAGCGCGGCAGGAGGAACGCCCCCGCGCGGGGGGACAGGACCGCGAGCACGGCGACGACCGCGCGGGTGCGTCCCGGGGTCAGGGAAATGGATCCGAGCAGGGACATGGTCACTCCTTCGTGGAGGGGGTTGACGAGGCCGTGGCAGCGCCGCGCTGATCGGTGGTTGTGGGCGTGGCCGGGGCAGGGGACGATGCGGAGGTGCGCTGCGTGGCGCGGGCAGAGCGCAGGTCGCCGACGCCCTTCGCGGCAAGCTTGGCGAGGCCACCGGTGACGGAAGCCAGCAGCGTGAGGGTCTGGGCGGGGGAGACCGAGGGCACGTAGGCGTGCGAGATAGCGAGCCCGACGGTGGCCAGCGAGGCTGGTTCGGGGACGGCCAGGTACAGGGGCTGCGTGCGGGGCTTGAACTTGCGCTTGAAGGCGTGCAGCGAGGTGAAGCCGTAGAGGGGTTCCATAATGGCGGCAAGGGCGTCGGTCAGGGGGCCGAAGGCGGACGTGTCGTCGGCGGAGCGCCTCAGGGGAGCGCCGGAGAGGGACAAGAACTCCAGGCCTTCTTCCTGGGCAGACAGAGAAGCCTTGCCGATGAAGAATTCGATGGCGGGACAACAGCCTGTTGCGCGGCGGCGCATGACGTCGAGGGTCAGGCCGACGACCTGGCCGCGGCGGTAGACGGGCAGCCACGAGGTGACGGCGTGGATTGTAG
>ERZ1699226.224-NODE-231-length-9962-cov-2.950585_pt1 | contig 9962 bp, 7 predicted proteins | sample MGYA00581547_ERZ1699226 | MGnify/ENA primary metagenome ERZ1699226 (study PRJEB42319, sample SAMD00040328) | human oral metagenome | material: saliva | host: Homo sapiens | study: EMG produced TPA metagenomics assembly of PRJDB4115 data set (Metgenomic analysis of...
GAATACAAACATGTAAATTGCTGATAAAACGAGCCAAAGTTTGGCACCACCATCTTTGACTAAAACAAATGAAAGAATCGCAATATTTACGAAAATATTGGCTAAAATACCTTCAAGTAAGACTAGCTCATTGGAGCGGCCTAACTTCATCTCAACAACACCTGAGATGAAACTATCGTGTGTCAGATGTGCATAGGCTGCCGAATGAGCAAAGCCCCAACCTGCTATCAAGGCCCCAATAAGGTTGAACAAGGTACAGTAAAGTAAAATCTCAGCTGTTTTTCTCCAAGAGATTTTTTTCAAGAAACTACCAGCAGTCAAGAACATCATGTTTGATGTTACCAACTCGGCATTTAAGAAAACAATGTAGGCCAATCCCCAAGCAAAGACAAAGGGGAAGAGGAAACGTCCACTACCTGGTGCAATTTTATTAATCAAGTCAGCCCCAACTGCACCAGCAGCAGTACTGAAGGTTAAAAATGCACCTGCGAACATAGAACGAATCGCATACTTAAATTTGCTTTGACTATAAAGACTTTCCTTCTTCTTGCAAGCAAATTCAATCTTTGAGATAAATTCTGAAGAAACCATAATAAACTCCTAAAATTTTTTTACCTGATAATTATATCACAAACTTTAGAATTAAGGAAACGTTTTCTGTATTTCATAAGAGTTTATTTTGAAATTCAATCTATAAAAAATCAGTAAAACCTAAGATTTTACTGATTTATCTTTAATAACGTTGTTTATATGGTTGATTGAAAGCTGTTAGAATTTCTTCAGGTGTTTGTGAATAATCTTTTGTATCTTTCAAGTCACCTTTTACGATAATACGTTCTGTCGCATCATAGTCAACACAGGTTACAAGTGTGATTTCATCAACTCCAGTACGGTCATCAATCTCATCAACGCGATCTGGAGTCACATGCTTCACTTCACGGATTTCATAGGTATAAACTTTATCCTTATCAGTTAGATAAATTTTCATCCCATTTTTAGCACGTGACAGTGGAGAAAAAAGCATTTGACTGGCATTTTCCGCCGTGAAGATGTGATGGCTCGCAAGTGAATAGTTTCCTTTCCCCATCACTTGGTCACGCTTCATTGTACCAGCTCCATAGAAGAGATTGACATTATCGAGCCCCTTAAAAATAGGCAAGTTCATTTCAAGTTCTGGGATAGAAATACCACCAATTACTGGAAGTTGCTGGGAACTCCATTGAGCAGAAAGTACTGCCTCTGAAGATAAGGATTTTACAGAGTCAAAATCAAAATTTCCAGTAGCAGTTTTATTTTCCTCAATTTCCTCTTTTGAAACCTGACTTACTTGATATTTATTGGTATTCCAAATCATAATTACATCACGTATCTTCGAGTTAAAAATCAATGCTAGAGACAAAAGGATTAGAAAGCCAGCTAAAATATTAATCAGCAGATTCTTACGTTTATTTTTTTTACTCTTAGTTCTTTTTTGAGACATTATTCTTCACTTTCTGTTTCGTTTTCTGCCCCAACTTCTTCTTTCTCAGCTGCCGCAACTGTTGTAAAGGTTACAATCTTAGCGTTCTCATCTAAACGCATAACCTTAACTCCCATGGTTGAACGTCCAGTTTGAGAAATATTGGCAACATTTGTACGAATCATGACACATGTATATGTGATAACCATCAAATCTTCGTCACCTTTTACAGTTAGAAGAACAGCAAGATGACCATTCTTATCAGTAATATTAGCGGTTTTCATACCTTTACCAGCACGACCTTTGGTTGGATATTCAGTGGCAACTGTACGCTTACCGTATCCTTTTTCGGTGATAATGAGGACCTCATCTTGGTCAGTGATTACTCTAGCTCCGACTACAGCATCGCCTTCACGAAGATTTACTCCTTTAACACCAGTAGCACTACGACTCATGCTACGAACGGATGACTGGTTGAAACGAACTGCATAGCCTAACTTAGTACCGATAATGATATCAGTATCTTCTTGAGTAAGAAGAACATTAATCAATTCGTCCTCATCTTTCAAATTCAAGGCTTTTAGACCATTTTGACGAATGTTGGCAAATTCTTTAACGCTAGTTCTCTTAACAATACCTGCTCGAGTCGTAAAGAAGATGTATGCATCATCACTACGTTCTGATTCGACATTAATGATAGTTTGGATGCTTTCTCCCTCATCCAGTTTCAAGAGGTTCACTACAGGTAATCCCTTGGCTGTACGACCATATTCTGGGATTTCATAACCTTTCAAACGATAGACACGACCTTTGTTGGTAAAGAAGAGCAAGTGATCATGGGTGCTGGTAGAAACCAACTCCCTGACAAAGTCATCATCCTTAACACCAGTACCTTGAACACCACGTCCACCACGTTTTTGGGCAGTAAACTCGTCTTGGTCCAAACGTTTAATGTAGCCTTTATTTGATAAAGTGATGAGAACATCAGACTCTTCAATCAAGTCTTCATCTTCAAGTGTCAAGACTTCACCAACCATCAACTCAGTACGACGTGGATCGCCAAACTTACGTTTGACCTCATCCAATTCTTCCTTGATAATTTGCGCTACGCGTTCTGGTTTTGCAAGAATGTCTGCCAAGTCAGCAATCAAGGCAATAAGCTCATCATATTCTGACTGAATCTTGTCACGTTCCAAACCTGTCAAGCGACGGAGACGCATATCAAGAATAGCTTGACTTTGACGTTCAGAAAGCTTGAACTTGCTCATCAATTCTGCTTGCGCTTCTTGGTCAGTTTCACTTGCACGGATGATACGAATGACTTCGTCAATGTGATCCAAAGCAATCAAGAGACCTTCTAAAATGTGCGCGCGTGCCTCAGCTTTTTCTTTATCAAATTGAGTACGACGAGTCACAACTTCTTTTTGGTGCTCAATGTATGCATCCAAGATTTGGCGAAGCGATAAAATCTTTGGAACACCATTTTGGATAGCAAGCATGTTAAAACCAAAGCTAGTCTGCATCTGAGTCATCTTGAATAAGTTGTTCAAAATAACATTAGCTGATGCGTCGCGTCTAACTTCAATAACAAAGCGAACACCTTCACGGTTAGATTCATCACGAACAGCTGTAATTCCTTCAATACGTTTCTCTTGAACCAGACGCACAATATGTTCATGTACTTTGGTTTTGTTGACCATATATGGGAATTCAGTAACAACGATACGTTCGCGACCTGTTTTAGTTTCTTCAATTTCCGTACGAGAACGAAGAACAATAGATCCCTTACCAGTCTCATACGCCTTATGAATACCTGATTTACCCATAACTAGGGCACCAGTAGGGAAGTCTGGACCAGGCAAAACTTCCATCAAATCTTTGGTTGTAACTTCAGGATTATCCATGACGAGTTTAACAGCATCAATGGTTTCACCCAGATTATGAGGTGGAATATTGGTCGCCATACCAACGGCAATACCTGTGGCACCATTAACCAAAAGATTTGGAAAACGAGCTGGTAAAACAACAGGTTCACGTTCATTGGCATCATAGTTATCAACAAAATCAACGGTATTTTTATTGATATCGCGAAGCATTTCAAGAGCAATCTTGCTCATACGTGCTTCGGTATAACGTTGCGCGGCAGCACCATCACCGTCCATAGAACCAAAGTTACCGTGTCCATCTACAAGCATGTAGCGGTAGCTCCACCATTGAGCCATACGAACCATAGCTTCATAGATAGATGAATCCCCGTGTGGGTGGTATTTACCCATTACGTCCCCTGTAATACGGGCAGATTTCTTATGAGGTTTATCAGGCGTAACTCCTAATTCATTCATTCCGTACAAAATACGACGATGAACAGGTTTCAACCCATCACGAACATCAGGAAGAGCACGCGATACGATTACACTCATGGCGTAGTCGATAAAGCTAGTCTTCATCTCCTTTGTCAGATTGACATTCACTAAATTTTTATCTTGCATTAAAAAATGCCTCATTTCACTATTAGTAACTAGATATATTATACCATAGTTTGGACTATTTTACAGTCTAACAACACGTGTAAAACGTTTACATATTTATCCCGAAGGTATATCCGTGACAAAGCTTAGCAAAAGTGATAGAATGAAATCAAATGGGGAATCCCCCTGAATAAAACAAAGGAGATGTTTAGACAAATGACAGTTACTAAACAACACAAAAAAGTTATCCTCGTTGGTGACGGTGCCGTAGGTTCTTCTTACGCTTTCGCTCTTGTTAACCAAGGTATTGCTCAAGAACTTGGTATCATTGAAATTCCTCAATTGTTTGAAAAAGCAGTTGGTGATGCTGAAGACCTTAGCCACGCGCTTGCTTTTACTTCGCCTAAGAAAATTTATGCTGCTAAGTATGAAGACTGTGCGGATGCGGACCTTGTAGTTATCACTGCTGGTGCTCCACAAAAACCAGGTGAAACTCGTCTTGACCTTGTTGGTAAAAACCTTGCTATCAACAAATCAATCGTTGAACAAGTTGTTGCGTCTGGTTTTGACGGTATCTTCCTTGTTGCTGCTAACCCAGTTGACATTTTGACTTACTCAACTTGGAAATTCTCAGGTTTCCCTAAAGAACGTGTTATCGGTTCAGGTACTTCACTTGACTCAGCTCGTTTCCGTCAAGCACTTGCTGAAAAAATCGGCGTTGATGCTCGTTCAGTTCACGCCTACATCATGGGTGAACACGGTGACTCAGAATTTGCCGTTTGGTCACACGCTAACATCGCCGGTGTAAACCTTGAAGAATTCCTTAAAGACACTCAAAACGTTCAAGAAACTGAATTGATCGAATTGTTCGAAGGTGTTCGTGATGCCGCTTACACAATCATCAACAAAAAAGGTGCTACTTACTATGGTATCGCTGTTGCCCTTGCTCGTATCACTAAAGCTATTCTTGACGATGAAAATGCAGTACTTCCATTGTCTGTATTCCAAGAAGGTCAATATGGTGTAAGCAACGTCTTTATCGGTCAACCTGCTATCGTAGGTGCACACGGTATCGTACGTCCAGTGAACATCCCATTGAACGATGCTGAACAACAAAAAATGAAAGCTTCTGCTGATGAATTGCAAGCTATCATTGATGAAGCATGGAAAAACCCTGAATTCCAAGAAGCTTCAAAAAACTAATTTGACATTAGTTAAATAAAAGTCTCCACTAGGAGGCTTTTTTCGTATTTCAAAAAAGAAAAAACAGCTAATTCAATTGAATTAGCTGTTTAATATTATTTAGCTGAGATAGCTGCTTTAGCAATATAGCTAAGCGGTTGGTTAAAGTGTGGCAAGAAGAACAAATCAAGCAATTGAAGACGGTCGATCGTTACACCTTCTTGGATAGCCAATGAGAACATGTGGATACCCATAGAGATGTCCATACGTGATACCATTTGAGCACCAAGAACTTTGCGTGTATCTTTGTCATAAACGATCTTGATTGTAACGTCTTCATTTTCATCTTCCATGAAGGCAGCTTTTTGAAGATCTGTTGATTCTACTACTGCTGGATTGAAACCAAAGCGTTTTGCTTTTTCTTCTGTCAAACCAGTTGATACCATGTTCAAACCATAGATTGAGATACCATTTGATCCTTGAACACCGTTTGATTCAACATCGCCACCACCGGCATTATGACCACCGACAATACCTGAGCGAACAGCGTTTGAAGCCAAGGCAATGTAGTTCACATCTTCAAGGGCATTGTCATAAACGGTAGCACAGTCACCAACTGCATAAACATCTTTGATTGATGTTTCTTGTTTCTTATTAACAAGGTAAGCGCCATTACGGAATGTTTCCAATTTACCAGCACCAAGAGCTGTGTTAGGACGGAAACCTACTGCAAGGACAACCATGTCGACATCGTAAGCATTTTTATCAGTGACGATACGTTCAACTTTAGTATCACCTTCAACTGCCTTAACAGTTTCACCAAATGCCAATTTAATACCGTGGCTTTCCATATTTTTAGCCATAAGTTCAGTCAAGTCATGGTCGTAATAACCTGCCAAACATGTATCAACAACGTCGATAAGGATAACTTCTTTACCATGACGTTGGAAAGCTTCAGCCAATTCAACACCAATGTAACCAGCACCTACAACCGCTACACGTTTGATATCTTGAGATTTGTCGTTCAACTTATCAATAACTTCTTGAGCGTTTTGGAAAAGTTTAACGAATTGAAGGTTTTCAAGTGTAGCTTCGAAAGTACGGCTACCTTCTTTAATTTCAGCACCTTCGATTGGAGGCAAGATTGGTTGAGATCCAGTAGCCAAAATCAATTTGTCATATGATTCAACGTGCTCTTTACCATCTACAAGGGCTGTAACAGTTTTACCATCAAAGTCAATAGACTCAACTGGTGAGTTCATATAAACTTTAGCACCCTTGCTTTCAAGTCCTTCTTTGTTGGCATAGAAAAGACCATCAGAACCAGAGATTTGATTACCGATCCAAAGAGCCATACCACAACCCAAGAATGAAATGTTAGAGTTTTGGTCGAAAACAACTACTTCATTTTGGTCTCCGTAATTATCGAGAATAGTATTAATACTAAAAGTACCAGCGTGGTTAGCACCAACAACTACGATTTTTGACATAAGTTTGTCCAACTTTCTTTTGATAATAGTTTACTATTTTATTCTACCATAATCAGAAAACGGTTACACCTTTTATGCTCAGACTTTGTTACTTTTTGAACAAATTAAATTTGTATGCTCAAAACCCAAATAGGTCACGACAAAATCTGTAGAAAAACACTTTATGATGATGACGACCTTCCTCTACACCATCTCCGTCTTATCAAATCTTAGTAAGTCTACTCGGCTCTTTAACATAAAAAAAGAGTGAGCAAGTCTCTCTTTAGAGAATTCCAACACTCTTTTATCACTATACTAACTCATTAAAATCCCAAACATCTGTCCAACCTTCATAAAATTCGGGTTCGTGACATACCATGAGGACACTACCTTTAAAGGCCTGAAGGGCACGCTTCAATTCATCCTTAGCGTCAACATCCAAGTGGTTGGTCGGTTCGTCCAGAACAAGGACATTATTTTCACGATTCATAAGGAGACAGAAACGAACCTTAGCCTGTTCTCCACCTGAAAGCACCTGAATTTGACTTTCAATATGCTTAGAGGTTAATCCGCATTTGGCTAGAGCTGCACGAACCTCAGCTTGATTTAGAGCTGGGAAAGCGTCCCAAACCGCTTCAAGAGGTGTCTGACGTGAGCCTTCTGCTTCTTGCTCAAAGTAACCTAGATCAATAAAGTCACCTGTTTCAACTTCTCCTTCGAGTGGTTGAATAATACCAAGCAGGCTCTTAAGCAAAGTGGTCTTACCAATACCATTGGCACCGACAATAGCTACCTTTTGATTACGTTCGAATGTAAGCTTCAATGGAGACTTGGTCAAAGGGCGGTCGTAACCAATAACGAGATCTTTGGTTTGGAAAATAAAACGTCCAGGTGTACGACTTTCCTTGAAATGGAATTCAGGTTTTGGCTTCTCAGCCTGCAACTCGATAATTTCCATCTTATCCAATTTCTTCTGACGAGACATGGCCATATTTCGAGTAGCAACACGTGCCTTGTTTCGGTTAACGAAATCTTGAAGGTCTGCAATTTCCTTTTGCTGACGTTCATAGGCAGCTTCTAATTGAGCTTTCTTCATAGCATAGACAGATTGGAAATTGTCATAATCACCTGCATAGCGAACCAAGTCTTGATTTTCAACATGATAGACAATGTTAATCACATCGTTTAGGAACGGAATATCGTGCGAAATGAGGACAAAGGCATTTTCATACTCTTGAAGATAGCGTTTAAGCCAAGCAATGTGTTCAGCATCCAAATAGTTGGTTGGCTCATCGAGAAGCAAGATATCTGGTTTTTCAAGCAATAACTTAGCCAAGAGAATCTTGGTACGTTGACCACCTGAAAGGTCCGTGACATCTGTATCCATGCCAAAATCCATGACACCTAGTGCACGGGCAACCTCATCAATCTTAGCATCTAGTGTATAGAAATCACGCGTTTCCAAGCGATCCTGAAGCTCACCCACTTCTTCCATCAGAGCATCAATGTCAGCTCCTTCGTCAGCCATAGACATGTAAATCTCGTTGATACGTTCTTCAGTCTTAAAGAGTTCGTCAAAAGCCGTACGAAGGACATCACGTACAGTCATCCCCTTTTCAAGAACAGCATGCTGATCCAAGTAACCCGCTGTAACATATTTAGACCACTCTACCTTACCTTCATCTGGCTGCAATTTTCCAGTAACGATAGACATGAAGGTTGACTTTCCTTCACCGTTAGCACCGACAAGACCGATATGCTCACCTTTGAGCAAACGGAATGAGACATTTTCAAAAATAGCACGGTCACCAAATCCGTGACTAAGATTTTTGACTTCTAAAATAGACATAGCATATCTGGGCTGAACCTGCCTTCAGCCCTTTCCTTTCTTGACATTAACTTTACTATTTTACCATTTTTTAGTGAAAATTTGGACCTCTGCTTCTGGAAAATTAAAAAGAAAAAGCAGGACTAACCTGCTAAATCTTTAGTTTCTCTGTAAAATACGTTTGAAGACAGGATAGAGGAGAGGCACAGCAATGATAGTCACTACTGATGTCCCAAAGGTCCCACCAATTTTAGTAAGTGCCAATACCATGGCTGCATTGATTGGTAAAGCCGCAACGACACTATTAATAATCGTATACTTAACAAAATTCAAAATAATTTTGGTCACTGCCGCTATGACTCCAATGATTATGATGTTAGCCATTTTGTCATTTGATTTTAAAAACTTTTCAAAAACAAGATAGAGAACATAACAAACAATCAAGGATTCTAAAATAGTAATCCAGACCTCAGCAGCATAGCCATTGAAAATATCAAATAGCCCTAACCCTACTGTTGCGACTAGCGCACCTTTTCTAGCACCGAAAATCAAAACAGCAATCACAACTAGGGCATTTCCCAGATGGACAAATTGAGGTCCAAAAGGAATACGAATAAACTGTACACTCACAATAATTAAAGCTGCATACAAACTTAGAATAACTAATTCACGTGTTTTATCACTTTTCATTTTTCTCCTCCAATAGGGCATTAAAACCACTGAATAAATAACCGATATGGGGCTCATAGCAAAGACCATACTTTAAAGGACGACCATCGGACAGTGTTGACGAAAGAACCCTATCCATAACATCCAAGGCCAAATCACAAACCTTTAGTAAATCAAGATTATAAAAGTAACCTGCTGATAAGATTGCCGTTAGTAAATCGCCGCTTCCATAAAAATGATTACCATAACGTTTTTGCATGCGATAAATCGTTTGATTAGTCTCTTTATCAAAATAAGCCAACCCAATTTTATCTGTCTCAAATGAGATACCTGTCAAAATAACTTTTCGAGGTCCAAGCTTGCTCAACTCTCTCAGAAGCTTTTCAACAGTAGTCTTATCATAGGAACCTGTTTCAAGATATGGAGTATCCGTCAATAAGGCAGCTTCTGTCAGATTGGGAATGATGACATCTGCTTGTTGACAGAAATCTTTCATGGCTTCTACAAAGTTTCTATCAAAACCTTGATAGAGACGGCCATTGTCAGCCATAATAGGGTCAACAAATAGAGGTATCTCTTTATCGCGAGCTAATTGACCTACAAGTTTTAGTTCTTCTTCTGACTTAAAATAACCACTCACAAGGCCATCTACTTTAAAATCCAAGTACTCCCACTGCTTACAAAACCCTTTTAGGTCATCTGTAAGGTTCCGTACATAAATATTATTAAAGTCCCCTGTATGCGAAGATAAAAGAACCGTTGGCAAGGGAAGGACTTCAGTTTGACAAGCTGACATGATAGGGAGGCTACTAGTTAAAGCAACCTTACCTAGACCAACCAGGTCATTGGCAACAATTACTTTGGTCATCTATTTCCCTTCCCAAGTC
>ERZ1699226.226-NODE-233-length-9938-cov-3.141270_pt1 | contig 9938 bp, 10 predicted proteins | sample MGYA00581547_ERZ1699226 | MGnify/ENA primary metagenome ERZ1699226 (study PRJEB42319, sample SAMD00040328) | human oral metagenome | material: saliva | host: Homo sapiens | study: EMG produced TPA metagenomics assembly of PRJDB4115 data set (Metgenomic analysis of...
TTAAAGCTATGGCGAACATGATTAAGGAGGCTGGTGGTAATTCTACAACAAAAGCCAAAGACATCAAGTCCGAACAACTCTACGGTATTGAGTTGTATCGTAAGGTTTACGCTCTTGCCTGCGCTAATATGCTCATCCATAAAGACGGTAAAACAAACTTACGTCAAATGGATGCTCAATCAGAAGATGCGGCCGCCTTCATTCGTGAGAGCAACATCACAAAAGTCCTCATGAACCCACCGTATGAACGCAAATATGGTTGCATGCGTATTGTCACAAACGTCCTTGATAACGTTCCTACAGGTACTAAGGCCGCCTTTATTTTGCCAAACACCAAACTCGATAAAGACGGTGGTAAGAAACTGCTTAAGAATCATACCCTTGAAACCATTGTCCGCTTACCGTCTAAAACCTTTATCAATGTCGGTGTTGAAACGGCTATCTTCATTTTCACAGCAGGGATTGCGCACCCTAAACATAAATTAGTGGAAGGGTTCTATATTGAAGAAGACGGACTTGAAACCGTCAAAAATCAAGGCCGTCACGATATCAATGGCCTCTGGGAAAACGACTACGAAGACTATTGGGTTACTGCGATCACTAATCACAACGACAAACGCTATGGAACATATATCCAAATTGACCCAACCGAACGTCTGTCCTATCCAGACCCTGAAGTACCATTTGAACTCAACATGGAGGATTTCATGAAAGTCGCTATGGACTATCATATGTTTGAAACAGGAACAGATATCGATGGCCTTAAAGAAACCGTTGTCTTTAATGTTCTCTATGGTTTAGAAAGTGAGGGAATTCTATGAAACATCCAGTAGATACAAGCCAGTGGGGTGAGTTTGTCGTCGGGGAATTGTTTGAACTAACAGGTATCAAACAAGTAAAAAGCCAACATCACGTTGTGGAAAATCCTGATGGAATTCCTTTTGTTGTCCAATCCAATAAAAATAATATGGTGAAAATGAAAGCGGATAAGCAATGGCTGCTTGATAATGATGAACCAGTTGTTGACGGAAATGCAATAGTATTGGGTGTCACGCTTCCCGTTGTATCATACCAACCGTATGAGTTCGGAGCGAGTCAAGTCATCACCGCTCGTTCGGAACACCTTAATCAACTTCGTGGGTTGTTTATAGCGTCAATTATCAACTCGTTTGTTATTCCAAAATATTCATACGTTTACAAACCGGGCATTCAAAAATACAAACAAGACATCATCCCACTCCCCCTCAAACCGTCCGCAGACCCGTCCAACTACAGTCAAGACGACATTGACTGGGACTATATGGAAACGGTCATGAGTCGTGTGACCACGCGTGCCAAAGAACGTCTCGCCAGCTTACCCCAACCCGCGAATAAGAAAAAGACGCCTATCGATACAAGCGCATAGGGTGACTTTGTCGTCGGGGAATTGTTTGATGTGCATCCAACAAAAGCTTATAAACTCAAAAACTCAGACTTGCTTTCCACAAATGGAAAAAATCCAGTTGTTGTAAACTCATCATACAATAATGGAATTGGTGGATATACGGACCAAGAATTAACTGAAGCAGGCAATATTTTGACATTTTCTGATACTACATCAGGAGCCGATACATTGTTTTTCCAAGAAAAACCCTTTGTTGGATACCCTCACGTTCAAGGTATGTATCCTAAAACGTTTGAATTAACTATCTACGTAGCTAAATTCATGATAGCCTCTCTCAGAGCAAGTATCAATAAATATTCATGGGATTACACAAACAAACTAACAAGAACATTTATCTCATCCACCACTATCAAACTCCCTCTCAAACCCTCAGCTGACTCGTCCAACTACACCCAAGACGACATTGATTGGGACTATATGGACAGCTTCATGCAAGCTATCGAAGAAAAAGCACACGCGCGCGTAGCTTCGCTCGAAGAACAAATTTAAGATGACGATTCCGTCATCTTTTTTTGCGCAAAAAAAACACTGAAGAGATTTCTCTTCAGTATTCTCGGAATAAAGCTCCCAGGCACTCTACCATGAGTCTTATGTCGTCCTATCGAGGACATCTATAGAGTATCACAATCAAAATCATCTGTCAAGTGTTTTTTTTAGAAGCACAAAAGAAAAACACGGACGCATTTCTGCTTCCGTGTTTTCCAAACATATGTTACTACTGATTTACTTCATAAGCCTTACAATTGTCTCATTCGAGACAACTATAGAATAACACAAATAAAAAAATCTGTCAACTATTATTCAACTATCGGGTTGCTAAAATATAAATATAGATCTATAATAGAATTACCAATGACAGAAAAGTGGTGAGAATCATGTCGAACAACTATCCAGATTGGCTCGAAGAAAGATTCGGTGATGATATTCCGGATTGGGCTGAAGAACGTTGGGGTGACGATGATGACGATGACGAATAATCGTTAACGCCACTCAACCGAAAGCAACTACGCAGTAGTTGCTTTTTTTCGAACACAAAAAAAAGAGCCTGTTTACAGCTCGTCTACGGCATATTTATTGAAATATCTGCTTACGGACAAATATGCAAAACCTGATTCAGCCTTTTACGGATCTTCAACCTAGCAGACCGACATCCGATCCATTGGCTACGCATTCGCGATAGTTTTCTCTACAGATTCTATTATAACAAACTTCAAAGAATTACGCAAAAGAAAAACGCCGAACTTCTTCGACGTTTCTCTCTATGGCATAATCATAAAAATATTTATTGGAGGTGCTTCTTAACCGAGCACTTATAAGTTTATCACAAAAAGAATATTTTGTCAACACAAAAAGACCGAAGAACTCTTCCTCCGGCTTTTCGCGGAAATAAATTTAAGGAGATCCCCTTCATGAGGACATTATTGAGTATAACACAAAATCGAGCACTTGTCAAACAAAAAGACCGAAGAACTATCCTCAGTCTTTTCGCGGAGCATAAACATAAAAAAACAAAAAAAATATTGGAGAGCTTCTACTCAGAAGCACTATTGAGTATATCAAAAAATCAAGATCTTGTCAACAAAAAAGATCGAGAAATCTCGATCAATTTTGTGTCTTATTATTTTTATTTTCTAGTGATTTTCACTAGATTTTTAGTTTAGCATTTTCTAAGAAATTTGTCAAATAAAAAAACAGACGAACGATGCCGTCTGCTCCTCCTAAATATGCAACCTTAAACTCGAAAAAGCCATATCTTAATCGAATTCGCAATCGCATTCGGTTTTCTTACGCCCCGCGGCGTTCACCGAAAACCCAATTCGAAGATGTACGACTACCAACATGACGCTTGCTGATAGTTTTCAACACATCTAACAATACTCTAACGTAACTGTCACATAACCTTTGTTGTCACCAACGATTATGATTTCTTGTTATTTCTCGAACATAGATTAGAGTCACTAATTCTAATCGAAATAACTTTTTACAGAACAATTCTGATAAGCTTTGACTGTATCGATTATATGGCATCGAAACAACCACGGCTTGTTTTATCTACGATTCGGATCCCAAGCAAACCATTTTTCAAATCTACGCGCACAAATCCGTAGCGACCTATGCACCTCATCAATCTAACGGAATTTCCGGTTCCATAACTACATTCTATCAAAAATAGCGAAAACTGTCAAATAAAAACGATAGAAAAAACTCTATCGCTACATCGTTTCAGTCACTTTTTAGTTGTCTAAGCTGTCAGAACGGTCACAGCTATCATCAATTCGGTCAATTTTTATTTGGCGAAGCCGTCAGAACCGTCACGGCTATCATTTTAACGATGTCTTTTGATTAGATTCTATCAAAAAATCGAAAATAATGCAATAAAAAAAGATCGAGTGCAAGACTCGATCCCACGTTATCGCCTCCGCTTAATAGGTGGAAGAACACCTTTACATTTTCGACTAAATATACTTTAACATAAATCTAAATTTCTGTCAAGAAAAAAAACGAACCTAAGTTCGTTTCCACGCATTGAGTTTCACCTCGCGCTGGATATGGCCGTCTAATCCTCAGGCGGGCAGTCCTGTTATTATTTTACTCAATTGAGCCCACAGGCAGGTGCAAGCTATATCCACGAGCCCGCAATAGTGCATTACATTTTCGAATAAATATAGTCTATCACAAATTTTTAAATATGTCAACAACAAAAAACAGACGAACGATGTCGTCTGTTCCGATTAGCCCCGGCAGGGTGACCTGCCCGCATCTCTTTAAGACCGCTAGGGTGTGACGGCTGCCTGTTCCGCCCTCGTCGACTAATCTTACATAACTAATCCTATCACGTTTCTCGAAATAAGTCAAAAAATAGGACGCCGTCGTAACGTCGCCCCGTCAAAAATTCGAAAATTTTTCTTTGTAGAATCATTCTATCACGAATCCAAATAAATGTCAACCAAAAAGCCGAGTCCTGCAAGACTCGACTAAAAATAGTAACTAACTCCACTTCTCTGCAATAGAAAGGCTGAATATATAATAGCACAAAATAGATTTCGCGTCAAATAAAAAAGCCGAACCTTGCCGGGTTCGACTCAACCAGTTAATTTACGCCACTTTCATATAAAACTGAAAGATTAAATACATAGTAGCACAAAATCGAAAAACTGTCAAATAAAAAGATTGAATCTCGCCAAAGACCCAATCTAAAAAACAAACCATTTGCCACCTCAAAGGCTACATATATTCTACCACTTTTGCGAAACCCTGTCAAATAAAAAAACCAGACGATTCCCGTCGCCTAGCTTTTCGAAATAAATTCAAAACAAAACTCATGCTTCAACATCTATATAGTAACATAAAATCGAAATCTTGTCAAAGAAAAAAGCCGGATTACTCTCATCCGACTCTCAAGAAAGGTATAAATAAGCGCGCACATTCCAACGCATATTTACAGTATATCACAAAACCGAAATCTTGTCAACGAAAAATCACTGTTTGAGAAAATGAGTTCGCGGACCGTCGTAGGGTGCATCTTGCAAGACCATCACAATTGAAAGCACTGTAGGGAAGAACACAGATAGAATCGCCATACCGTTCGAATAACCATAAGCGCGAGTAAACGAATATTGCATATAGAAACTATATCCCGGAATTAGTATTAAGAACCAATACCATTTCGATTCTTCACCAAAAGCGATCTTGTGCATGATGAAGCTACCGTAGAACGGAACGATTGCTTTCCAGCCTGGCTCGCCAGCGCGCTCGAACAAGATCCACTCAACAGCAATTAAACCGATTACGATTGCGAGCGCTATAAAGAAATAATTGAATAGAAAAAATACAATAAGAGCATCCATAACGAATCACCTTTCAAATTTTCTCTAAAGATACCACTTTCACGAATTTTTGTCAAGAGTATCGACGGCGAAACACTTTTGTGATATAATAAGAGTATTGCTAAACAGAAAGGACTCGTATCAACACATGACAGAATTATACGTAGGCGGATTCGGTCTGCGAAATCATTATAAGACACTCGCTGACGCCATCGACAAAGCACGCGAGGGCGACACCATTTTATTGAACAAATCAGTAGAAATCGGCACCGTCATCGTTACAAAAAATCTTGAGATCAACGGACAGAATAACACTATCAAAATTCAAGAAGGCGCCGCTGGATTAGAATTTCGTACAAAACGTGCGATAGTAAAAAATGTCACGATTTTTCAAAGCAAACACTGTAACGGTATTGTGAACGAAACACCTAACGGCGTTATCGATCTCGAAAACGTCACGTTCACGTTCTCGCAAAAGAATGACCCTAGAGACATCTATTCACCGATCTTCGCGAGCGACACCGCTACAGTAACACTCACAAATGTTACTTCAGACTTTTTCTCGTTTGAGGCATCGCATATTTCAGCGAGACATTCAACGTTCGGCGATTTCTTTGGTTCACAATCGGCACTATCAGCGTCAACGATTCAACTTGACAGTTCTACTTTGACGAACATCTATCTTGAAAGCGATAATCTAACAGGATTAACGCTGACTACCTACGGTGAGTGCTACTGTAGAGTAAACACGCTCGATATGGGACAAATCAACTTCCTCTTTTACAATGATCCGGAAAAAACATTTCGCAAGAAATTCAAAGATAGTTCCTTCGTAAAAGATGACATTACCATGTTCACGATCAATAATTGCGAAAAAGCCATCATCCACGATATGCGTATCGCAACGACAGAGAAAGTCTATCAAGCAAGACTACTTCAAATCATCGATACGAATTTAACTCTAGAACGCTCTAAAAAGAGTAAACTTCTAAATGACTCGCTCGCACAAAATTCGACTATTACGCTTATTGCAGGAGATACCAACGAGTGGAATCTCTTTAACTCGGAAATTGTGAACTCAAGTACGACAGGTAAAGGGCAATCATCGGGTTATAAAAAATTACAAGAAATGATTGGTTTAGCTTCTGTAAAAGAACAAATCGAAAACTTCATGGCCGTTGCTTCTATGCAAGCGGAGCGCGCAGCTCGTGGATTCTCTCAAGAAGATACTTCAAATATGAATATGGTTTTCGGAGGCGCACCAGGTACTGGTAAAACAACCGTCGCAAAGATCATCGGTCAAATGCTCTTTGAAGAACACATCTTGCCAACAAATAAATTCAAAGTAACCACTCGAAAGGATTTTGTCTCGAAATATATCGGTGCGACTGCGCAACAAACACATGATGTTTTCATGTCAGCTCTAGGCGGTGTTCTCTTAATCGATGAAGCTTACTCACTTCTGCCACATGGCGAACAAGATCACGCGCAAGAAGCTATTGACCAGCTCGTTATGGACATCACTGAACACAAAGGCGAAATCCTCGTTATCGTTGCCGGTTATACAAATGACATGCACGAATTCATCGAAAAAGGGAATCCGGGGTTGAAATCACGATTCCCTAACTGGATTGAATTTCCAAGTTACACCTGCGATGATCTCTTAGACATTCTCTTGTTAAATATCAATAAAAAGAACGTCGCCTTATCTCAAGACGACTGGGATTATTTAGAATCACGCTTTATTGAACTCTTTAACGCAACAAACGTAAACGGTGCTCTTGACGGAAACGGTCGTTACATTGAAAACTTTATGAATGACCTCTTAGCAACACGCGATATTCGTCTCGCTAATATGAAACGTCAAGGTTACACATTAACCAACAACGATATTTTAACTCTCACACGAGACGATATTGACCAAGTCATCAATAACCGTCTGAGAAGCCACTAAATCGATTCTGAGCCACTTTAACGACGCTCAGCTATAATTCCATTAGAAAGGAAAACAGTCGCTTAAAACGGCTGTAAGGTGCCTTAAATGACGACCAACGAATCGCCATCATTATCACAACTTCTAGCGCATACCAATAAGGCGCATATGGAACTGACTGGTTTGGAAGAATATTTCTATAATCACTTTAGACCTATCGCAAATCGTGCTCTTGAAAGTCATGCATCGTTAGAGATGCTCGGTGCGTATGAACTCTTTGTCGAGCCTCTCCACATTGAAGTTCGTAAAATTACAACAGACATGTACAATATCTCACTTCAAGTAAAATATACTCGTGGTGCAAACACATATACAGAACCTATCGCAGTTCTTCAATACGTAAAACAAGATAAGGCTTTCGAATATAAAGGTTGCGATCCTAACGTAACCGATGCATCACTCATTATCAGTCAGCGTTTTCCGTCTGAACAAGACTTTTACGATTGTCTAGATAACTTGATTGCAAAATTTAACTAAAAAGACCTCTAATCAGGTCTTTTTTAATGCACAAAAAAAACCGGCCTAAAGCCGGTAAACAGAAATAGACTTCAATATCTAACTATAAGTATAGCACACTCAGGAAACGCTGTCAAGTATTTTTTCTTCGATATAAAAAATAATATCGACAATATCTTCTCGGGACAGTGCAAACCATTCGAGATTCGTGCGCTGACGGCTGTATTTAGCGTGTAGATGTTGTTCTAACTTGTATGCATTCTCGCAGGCAATCGAATAAACTAAATGCACACCTGTTGGGGAAGCTGTTTGTAGTTGCTTAATACGATTAGGCAAATCTGAAGTATAGCCGATTTTAGTATATTCGGGAATATTTTTGTGTTGAATTAAATATAGTGTTTCCATGTTTAAATTATAGCATATTTTAAGAAATTATGCTATAATTAGACTATTAAACAACTAGATAAGGTGACTTTATGACCAAATATAATATTTTAGTACAACAACCTCGCCCTCGCGCTCAAGTTTACGTTGATGAAAACACGGAAAAGCGCCTAGTTTTTGATTTCGGTGAAGCTAGTTTCGAAAAACGTGCTAAATTTAAACAAATGGCCGAAAAACTCACACACGGATCAACTTTAACGATTACAGCTCCGGAACGCCTCGTAACCGAACACTTCATCGTAGTTGACGCTCTCAAAATGACAATTAAAAATCACAAAAATGAAAGGCTATACGACTAATGGCATACAACATCCCCACAGACTTAGCATCAAGTGTCCGTATGGACTTAATCGATCGATACATTAAGATGAATCACAGCGGTAAAGACACTTATATGGACATCGAAAAGACATTGCTTTTGTATTTCAGTCGAAAACGTTACTCATACGCGCTAAAAACTACATTAGCGTCTTTTAAAGTAACATCTTATGTCGATGACGGACAACACTACTATTACATATTCAACTTAGTATTAACAGACGGCTATAAACGATTCCCAATGGTTGTATCCTGTACAATTGATCAACTGTTTGTTGTCGATTGCGGACCAGCTATCCATATTACGGATGCCCGAGTTTCGTGAGGTATCTTATGCCACAAGAACTGTATTATCTCGCAGCCGTTGAATATTCTTTTCCAGTTGCGATTTTTATCATGATGTTGATGATTTACTCAATCGAACCACTCTACCGCGTCTTCGCGCGACCTCTCATTATTAATTGTCGTGTGATGGCTCTTATTAGTTTGATCACCATCACATTTCTACTACAAGCTATTGTTGTAGAACCTAAAGCTGATTTCATTACATATGCTTTTGGAGTAATTTTCTTGTTAATTAGTTTCTTCGAAGGCGTTCTATTGAACACACTAATCAAAGAAACCAATAGATGAATCACAAAAAATGCCACGAGCCATGCTCGTGGTCGTTTTTATTTTTGACATTACTTTAGAGGAAAAATTTACAATGACAAATAAAGAAAAACTTATTCAGATGTTAACAAAAGATCACATAATTGTAGACGATTTCACAGAACAATGCGGTCATAACTTTACAGGTTTACTCAACAATAACATGTTGGTTTATTTAGATCTTTATAACTCAGGCGTAAAGTATTTTATCGTAATCCCAAGATTCATCAATACTGAAAAACAATTAGTGCTCGATTATAATCAGTTACCAGAAAACACAAGACTTTACGTCGATTATATCTCAGATGAAGACATGCCGGGTGTCCAATTGTATCTACAATATTCAAGCGTTTGCACTATAGACACTTTAAATAAAACATTAAATTCGAAATATAACGATATGTTTCGTATTTTGTCAAATCTTTTGACAGAAAACCGTACAGAATTTCCCATTTAGAAAGGCACATCATGGACAATTATTACATTACTTATCACATTGACGTCGAAGCTCTCCGCCATGACCTTTTACTCGAGCTTCTTAACAGTTATCAACTAGACATCCTCACCAAATACAAACAATTGACGGACGTTTATTATAGTATTGAGGACGGAGTTTTATTTCAACATTGCACAACTGTTGAAAATCACAAAGTTTCAAAACCCTTTGATATGATCCATTTAAACGACGATCGTTATGAACAACCGATCTTAGCTGACATCACGTATAATCTCCTTGATAATTGGGATATCTTCCATGACGATAGTCTATGTGCTATTGAAATGCTACCCGACATTGTACGTGTGG
>ERZ1699226.228-NODE-235-length-9900-cov-2.154098_pt1 | contig 9900 bp, 8 predicted proteins | sample MGYA00581547_ERZ1699226 | MGnify/ENA primary metagenome ERZ1699226 (study PRJEB42319, sample SAMD00040328) | human oral metagenome | material: saliva | host: Homo sapiens | study: EMG produced TPA metagenomics assembly of PRJDB4115 data set (Metgenomic analysis of...
GTGGTGAGACTTGATGGTTTGAGCAGTATCCGTACCAGACTCGATCACGTCAGTGTAGAGAGTTCCTTGCGCCAAGAATTTCACATCTTTGAGTTTGCTTGCTTCGTCATCAAAGACATAAACAAACTCGTTACCGATGATCTTCCGTTTTTTCTCAGGATCAGATACACCAGCTAACTTATCAAGGAAACGTTTTGCAGCGTCTGCTTTAACAATGTTCAAACCAAACTTACCACCAAGCATATCCATCACTTGATCGGCTTCGCCTTTACGAAGAAGACCGTGGTCTACAAAGATACAGATCAATTGATCGCCGATGGCTTTTTGAAGGAGAACCCCAACAACGGAAGAGTCAACACCACCTGAAAGACCAAGAAGGACACGTTTGTCTCCGACGGTTTCACGGATTTTTTTGATCTGCATGTCAATGAAGTTGTCCATGGTCCAGTCACCTTTAGCCCCACAGATGTTCAAGGCAAAGTTACGCAAGATGTCATAACCGTGAACAGAGTGACGAACCTCAGGGTGGAATTGGATTCCGTAGATTTTCTTGTCTGGATTTTCAATAGATGCAAATGGACAGTCAGCAGAAGTACCAGTGCGGATAAAGTCAGCCGGAATTTCTGTAACAGCATCCCCGTGGCTCATCAAGACCAATTGTTTGTCTGGTGTGCCGGCAAAAAGAGCAGAAGATTCTGTCAAAGTCAGTTCAGATTGACCATATTCGCGGTTACCAGCATCACCTGCAGGAACGACCTTCCCACCCAATTTATGGGTCAACAATTGCATCCCGTAACAGATTCCAAGGATTGGAATACCGAGTTCAAAAATTTCAGGATCGATATCAAAAGAACCTTCCTCGTATACAGAGTTTGGTCCGCCTGAAAGAACGATCCCAACTGGATTGATTGCACGAACTTCATCAGCAGAAATCTTATGGCTCTTCAACTCTGAGAAGACACCAATTTCACGAATCCGACGTGAAATAAGCTGATTGTATTGGCTACCGTAGTCAAGCACGATGATTTTTTCAACATCATGCAAATCAGTTGATAGGTTTGTCATCTTATCCCCTTCTTAAAGAAATTTACTTTCCTCTATTCTAACACAAAAGCCTTGTCTTTACCAATCTCTGATTGAAGAATTAGGAATTTTACGCTACAATAGAGATAACACAGAGAAAGAGCAAGGTTATGATTCCAGCTTACATTCAAATTCATGATCAGATTAAGTCTGAGATTGATCAAAAAATATGGAAAATCGGGGAGCGTCTTCCCAGCGAACGCGATCTAGCTGAGAAATTTCAAGTGAGTCGGATGACGCTTCGTCAGGCCATTACCCTTCTGGTTGAAGAAGGAGTGCTTGAAAGACGAGTAGGAAGTGGCACATTTATCACTAGCACGCGCGTCCAAGAAAAAATGCGAGGCACAACCAGTTTTACAGAAATTATGAAATCGCAAGGCAAGGAACCTTCTAGCCAAGTGATTTCTTACCGTAAACCATTCCTAGCCTCCAAGAAGTGGACAAATTGGGCATTGATAAGACAGAAACCATCATTCGGATGGAGAGGGTCCGGTATGCCGATGGGATCCCTGTTGTTTATGAAGTGGCCTCTATTCCAGAGAAATTTATTAAGAATTTCAATCGTGAAGAGGTTACCAGCCATTTCTTCCAAACCTTGGAGCGTCATGGCTATAAGATTGGAAAGTCGCACCAGACCATCTATGCGCGATTGGCCAAGGATAAGATTGCGGAGTACTTACAGATTTCAAAAGGGCAGGCTATTTTAGGTCTGACACAGGTTTCCTATTTTGAAGATGGGACGGCTTTTGAGTATGTAAAAAGTCAGTATGTAGGCGAGCGGTTCGAATTTTATTTAGAAAATAACTAAGCTCGCAATTCACAGTAATAAAAAACTCTTCAAATGTTTGGGAGACTTTCTCTCTTTGGCATTTGAGGGCTTTTTTTAGGTTGAAGTCATTCTTTCTAAATAGTGATAGTACGGTCAAAAATAAAAGATTTAAAAAAATTTTATTTTTTCTTCAATTTTTGATTTTTTTTACGAATTAATAGATAGAAGCTAGTTTTAGATCTAAAAAAAGATATAAGGCAGGAAAAAATGAAAAAAATTAAAATTGATGTGGTAGCTGTTCCCTTGAGTGGGCATCTGTACCCAACTTTAAATCTCGTTAAACCCTTATTAGATGATCCAACTATGGAAATCCGAGTTTTCACGGGTCCTCAGAAAAAAGCCGTCGCAGAAAGTCTCGGCTTCACGGTCGTTCCGATTCTAGAGGACAAAGTAGAAGAATTTGAACGCGCGGCTAATAACGATAAAAAACACAATCTCTTTTCAGCTTATCGGCAATTGTCTAGGAGTCTTGATTTGATTAATCATGTATCGGATCAATTGCTAGAGGAGTGGCGTGTCAACCGTCCAGATATTGTCATTGCTGACTTTATCACTCTATCAGCAGGCTTTGTGGCAGAAGAGTTGGAAATTCCTTGGATTACCACCATGGCAACCCAATTTGCAATCGAAACTCCTTATGGTCCTCCTTGCTTCTTCGGAGGGATGGGAATCGCGCGCACGAAGAAGGAAGAGAAGATCCAAGCACTATGCCGTAAACTCACGCGCATTGGAAAATACTGTGGGGCTTTCCTCTTACGCAAACGCTTAAAACGTTACAATTTCAAGTTGTACAATCAAAATAGAGTGGAGACCATCTACTCTCCTTATGCCATCTTTGGAATTGGGATGATGGAGCTAGAGTTGAAAACACACTTCCCTCATCAATATGCGTGGCTTGGCCCTTTGGGGACTTCTCTTGAAAAAGCAGAAGATTATCCTTTAGACATCAGTTCTTACGAGGACAAGACGAAGGTACTCGTGACATGTGGAACCCAGTTGCCTTGGGCAAAGGAGAATTTGCTAGAACAAACCAAGCAGTTGGCCAAAGAGCATCCAGAATGTCACTTTTTCGTCACCTTAGGAGATGGGGCAAAAGACTTTTCTGAAGAAGAAGTAGCGCCAAATGTGACGGTCGTCTCTTATCTGCCCTACAAAGAATATATTCCGCAGATGGACTATGTCATTCACCATGGAGGAGCTGGGATCTTTTATCAGTGTATCGAATTTAAAAAACCAGCCTTGATCTTGCCACATGATTATGACCAATTTGACTATGCGATTCGAGGAGTAGAAGCAGGAATTGCCTTTCAAGCTCATCGCAATCGCACCGAAGAGATTCAAGCAGGTTTTAATGCCCTATTAGAAAAAGAATCTTGGGAAAAGTTAGAAAGATTAAACAAACTTTCAAAAACCTACAAGCCGTTGGACACCTTGGAGTTTGAGATTCAACGGTTATTAAGACGTGGAACGGATGGGAAACTATGAAAATTCTTGTAACAGGTGCGACTGGCTTCCTTGGAAAATATGTGATTGAAGAGTTATTAGATCACGACTATTCCATTGTAGCCTTTGGCCGAAACGAAAAAAATGGGAAAGCTCTGGAAAATGATCGCGTCCAATTTATCAAAGGGGATTTGAGCTCTATTGAGGAATTAAGACAAGCCTTTCAGTCTGTTGATGCTGTGGTTCACGCTGGAGCTTTATCTTCCGCTTGGGGTCCTTGGAAGGCCTTCTATCAGGCTAATGTAGTTGGTACTCAAAATGTCCTTGACTTGTGCCGTGAATATGCGGTAAAACGCTTGGTTTACGTTTCTTCTCCTAGTATTTATGCAGCTGGAAAAGACCAATTTAACATCAAGGAAAGCGATGCTCCAAAAGAAAATCACCTCAACAATTACATCCGAAGCAAATTGGCGTCTGAAAAACTTTTTTCTGACTATCCAGATGTGCCAAGTATCATCTTACGTCCAAGAGGATTATTCGGCGTAGGGGATACCAGTATTTTGCCACGTGTCTTACGCCTCAGTCGAAAAATTGGAATTCCTTTGATTCGAGGGGGAGAACAGCTCATGGATATGACCTGTGTGGAAAATGTTGCCCTAGCCATTCGCTTGGCTCTGGAAGCAAAAGAAGCTCACGGACAAGTATATAATATTACAAATGGGGAACCAAAGACCTTTAAGTATTTGATCGAAACCACACTAAAGGGATTGGGAGAGCCGATTCGCTATCGGAAAATTCCAGCAGGTCTAGTAGCAGGTGTGGCTTATAGCCTTGAAGGGGTGTATCGATTCTTTCATCTGAAAGCTGAACCCCCCTTGACTCGCTATACCTATTATCTCCTTCGATATAGCCAAACTCTCGATATTCAAAAGGCCCAAACCGAACTTGGCTACTATCCAAAAATGACCATTGAAGAAGGGATTGACAACTATGTCCAACATGATCAAGCGCATTGATTATTTTCCAGCAGGCTATTGTAGCAGTCATTCCGGTCTCTTATTCAAAGGGATTCCGAATGAAAAAATGCAATTTCCAGCAGGTGTCTTTTTGATTCACCATCGTGAAAAAGGCTATATTTTGTACGATACCGGCTATCACTACGAGATGAAGAAAAAAGCTCGGTATTTTTGGTACCGTCTAGCCACCCCAATGCAGATGAAAAAAGAAGACCAGATCAATTATTTATTGCAAGAGCGTGGGATTGATCCGGCATCCATTTCCTATGTGATTCTTTCGCATTTGCACCCTGATCATCTCGGTGGAGCAGCCCTTTTTCCAAATGCTCATTTCTTTGTTACCCAGGAAGTCTATGAGGTGTACCAAAAACCAAAATTTAAAGATCTGATTTTTAAAGAGTTTTTGCCAGCTGATTTCAAGGATCGGGTGACTTGTCTAAAAGCAGATCAAAGGCTTCCTGCTTTCCCCTATCGCCCGACTGCGGATCTTTTTGGAGATGGGAGCATCCTTGTTTCGTCCATCGATGGGCATGCGAGAGGGCAAGGCTGTCTTTATCTGGATGAGCTCAAGCTCTTTATTGGAGCGGATCTTTCTTGGGGAGTAGACCTCTTGCCTTTCACACGGCAAATGCGTCTCATTCCTTCCTTGGTTCAGGATGATAAGAAGGCTTATCTTAAAGGAATTGAGCTGCTGAAAACACTCTTGCAAGATGGCATTCAAGTTGTGGTCAGCCACGACCCGCAAGAACGGATTGAAAGGATTTTAAATGAAAAAAACAGTCTTTCTGAAAACCTTTATTGAAACGAGATGGTGCCATCGATTCCGTTCAAAAGAGGCCTTGAAGCGATACCAAGATAAACAATTGGCACGCTACCATGCATTTATCACTTCTCAATCCCCCTATTTTCAAACCCATTCTCCCGAATCCTTTGGAACCATGGATAAATCGTTTATGATGACACATTTCAATGAACTCAATACCCTAGGGGTGGATCGAGATCAGGCTTTAGAGATGGCGATTCGCGGAGAACAGACGCGAGATTTTACTGAGATGAATGGAGAAGTAGCAGTAGGCTTGTCTTCTGGGACTTCAGGCCACCGAGGAGTTTTTGTCACCACAGAAAAAGAAAGAAGTATGTGGGCTGCAGCAATCTTAGCTAAGATGTTGCCAAAAGGAAACCTGTTTGGTCATCGAATTGCTTTTTTCTTACGTGCTGATAACGAACTCTATCAAACCATTAAGTCGTCCCTTATTCGAATAGAGTATTTTGATATCTTCAAGGATAGTAAGGAGCATTTAGAGCGTCTCAAAAACTATCAGCCAACCATTATAGTGGCGCCGGCTTCCACCTTGATTGAGTTAGCTAACTATGTCACTAATCAGCAACTTGCTCTTCACCCTGTCAAGGTTGTCTCTGTCGCAGAGATCCTAGAAGATCGAGATGCACAGACCATCGCCAAAGCTTTTCAACTAGACAAGGTTGATCAGGTCTACCAAGCGACAGAAGGGTTTTTAGCTTGTACCTGTTCAGAAGGCAATCTACATCTCAACGAAGATATTTTGTATGTCGAAAAAGAGTATCTAGATGATAACCGCTTTTATCCGATTATTACGGATTTCAAACGAACGAGCCAACCCATCTATCGCTACCGCCTCAATGATATTTTGGTGGAAGAAAAGTCCCCTTGCCCTTGTGGTTCCGTCTTTACTCGAATCGCAAAGATCGAAGGACGATCGGACGATATTTTCTATTTCAAAAAAGAAGATGACAGTAGCCAGATGATCTATCCGGATTTTATTCGACGGTGCATTCTCTTTGTCGAAAATATTCAGGACTACCAAGTAACTCAGTTGGCAGATGGATCCATTACCATTGCCTTGAGTCACCGGACAGAGTCTATGGAGCAAGCGATTTTTGCTCAATTCGAACTCTTAGCTCAGCAAAAACAATTCATTCTCCCAAGTATTCAATTTATCGATTACCAATGGGACCCAACACGTAAATTAAAACGTGTTCAACGACTTCAATAAAAGGAGAATCCTATGACTACTGTAAAAAGACATTTGCAAATTAAAGGCTATGGAACAGCGCTTCCAGCTCATACAGTGACTTTCAAAGACCAGACTCGTTACCGCGTGAAAGAAGGAGAAGAAACACAGATTGATCTTGCAGCCCGTGCGATCGAAGCTGCTTTAAACCATGCGGGTCTTGAAATGGCAGACATCGACTGCCTGGTTTCGGCTAGTGCAGTTGGTGTTCAGCCCATCCCTTGTACAGCTGCTTTGATCCATGAGCGCGTGGCCAAGGGACTGACGATTCCTGCTATGGATATCAACACCACTTGTACCAGTTTTGTATCAGCTTTAAGCACTGTTTCTTATCTGATTGAAGGTGGAGAATACCAACGGGTGCTGATTGTATCCAGTGAAGTAGGAAGCCTAGGGCTTAATCCCAAACAAAAAGAAAGCTTTGAACTGTTTAGCGATGGAGCTGCAGCCTTTATTTTTGAAGCAACAAAGGAAGATAAAGGAATCATTGCCAGTATGCAACGTACCTGGTCTGAGGGAGCCCATGACACCGAAATTCGTGGTGGTTTGACAGCTTATCATCCGAAATTGTACTCTGAAGCAACCAAGACTGATTTCATGTTTGATATGAAAGGGAAGAAGATTCTTTTGCTTTCTGCCCGTGTTATTCCAGAAATGTTCCAAGAATTCCAAGAGAAATCAGGCATTTCTAAAGATGCTGTAGACTATATTATTCCTCACCAAGCAAGCCGTGCCTTACCACTTGTCATGGACAAATTGGGCGTCGGCAAAGACAAGTACCTCAATATTGTCAGTGATTATGGAAATATGGTTTCGGTAGCCGTACCTTTCGGCCTAGCCTATGCACTGGATCATGGCTATGTGAAGGAAGGAGATACCATCTTCTTGATGGGAACTGCAGCTGGTATGACGGTCAATATGTTGGCACTGAAACTCTGATGATGAATCCTCTCATTTCAAGCTCAAAAAGCTTCAAGTCCCGCTAGTCTTTAGCGGGCTTTTTTGATATAATGAAAGGTATGGAAATTGAGAAAACCAACCGAATGAATGCGCTCTTTGAGTTTTATGCAGCGCTCTTGACGGACAAGCAGATGAACTACATCGAGCTCTACTACGCAGATGACTACAGCTTGGCTGAGATTGCAGAAGAGTTTGGAGTGAGCCGTCAAGCGGTCTATGACAATATTAAACGTACAGAAAAGATTTTGGAAGACTACGAAATGAAACTCCATATGTATTCCGATTACATTGTTCGTAGTCAGATTTTGGATCAGATTTCTGAAAAATACCCTGAAGATCCTTTTTTACAGGAACAAATTTCTGTACTTTCCAGTATCGATAATCGAGACTAATGATTAAATACAAGACAGAACTAGGAGAAAGAGTATGGCATTTGAAAGTTTAACCGAACGTTTACAAAACGTCTTTAAAAATCTTCGTAAGAAAGGGAAAATCTCTGAAGCGGATGTCCAAGAGGCAACCAAAGAGATTCGTCTAGCCCTCTTAGAGGCCGACGTTGCCCTTCCTGTTGTAAAAGACTTCATCAAACGCGTCCGCGAGCGTGCTGTAGGTCATGAGGTCATCGAAACCTTGAACCCTGCCCAACAAATCGTGAAGATTGTCGATGAAGAATTGACAGCGATTTTGGGTTCAGAAACAGCAGAAATTATCAAATCTCCAAAGATTCCAACCATTATCATGATGGTCGGTCTTCAAGGGGCTGGTAAAACAACTTTTGCGGGTAAATTGGCCAACAAATTGGTCAAGGAAGAAAACGCACGTCCTTTGATGATTGCGGCCGATATCTATCGTCCAGCAGCCATTGACCAGTTGAAGACTCTTGGTCAGCAGATCAATGTCCCTGTCTTCTCACTTGGTACAGAAGTCCCTGCAGTAGAGATCGTTCGTCAAGGTTTGGAGCAGGCAAGAGCCAACCACAATGACTATGTCTTGATCGATACGGCTGGTCGTTTGCAAATCGATGAAAAACTCATGGGCGAGTTACGGGATGTCAAGGCCCTTGCTGAGCCAAATGAAATCCTCTTGGTTGTCGATGCTATGATTGGTCAAGAAGCAGCCAATGTGGCGCGTGAGTTCAACGAACAACTCGAAGTGACCGGGGTGATCTTGACCAAGATTGATGGGGATACCCGTGGTGGTGCAGCCCTTTCTGTCCGTCAGATTACTGGGAAACCAATCAAGTTCACTGGTACTGGTGAAAAAATCACTGATATCGAAACCTTCCACCCAGACCGTATGTCTGGTCGGATCCTCGGTATGGGGGATATGCTGACGCTGATCGAGAAGGCTTCTCAAGAATACGATGAGAAACGCTCTCTTGAACTCGCTGAGAAGATGCGGGAAAATACCTTTGACTTCAACGATTTCATCGATCAGTTAGACCAAGTTCAAAACATGGGACCAATGGAAGATCTGCTCAAGATGCTTCCAGGGATGGCCAATAACCCTGCCATGAAGAACCTCAAGGTCGATGAACGAGAAATTGCTCGCAAACGTGCGATCGTATCATCCATGACCCCAGCTGAACGCGAAAATCCAGATTTATTAAATCCAAGCCGTCGTCGTCGGATTGCTGCTGGTTCAGGAAACAGCTTTGTCGAAGTCAATAAATTCATCAAGGACTTTAACCAAGCCAAACAGATGATGCAAGGCGTCCTCTCTGGCGATATGAACAAGATGATGAAACAAATGGGTCTCAATCCAAATAATATGCCGAAAAACTTGCCTGGTGGAATGCCAGATATGTCTGCCCTCGAAGGTATGATGGGACAAGGTGGCATGCCTGACTTGTCAGCTCTTGGTGGAGGCGCTGGAATGCCTGATATGAGCCAAATGTTTGGTGGTGGTCTCAAAGGAAAAGCCGGCGAATTCATGATGAAACGGGCTATGAACAAGATGGCCAAACAAATGCGCAAGAATAAGAAAAAACGGAAATAATCGTTTCGAATAAGGACCTGGGACATTGTTCCGGGTTCTTTTAGAAAATAGTACTAGAGAAAACATGTTAAAAAAACTATTTCAACAACTCATTCGTTTCTTTGTAAGATTGTTTTCTTCCCATAGCAAGCCCTTTAATTTTCCAAAAGGCTCGAAGAAACCACCAATCAAACCTATCATCTTTGTACCTGGGAGTTCAGCCAGTATCCAGCGATTCAATGGAACCATCCGCATGCTCCATCGATTTTCTAGAAAAAAACAGAGTCTCTTAAAAATAAAAGTTAATAAAGATGATTCTATAGAGATGGAAGGAAGACTGAATACAAAAGAGCCGAATCCTATGATTGTGATTGGCTTTGAGAACAATCGAGATGGCTACAGCAATATCAAGCAACAAATCGAATCAGGAAACGTTACGATTCACCCAGATCCAGAAGGAAAACGTGAAGCAGTGCGTCGCCGTATCGAAGAAGAAAAACGCCGCAAAGAAGAAGAAGAAAAGAAAATCAAAGAGCAAATC
>ERZ1699226.233-NODE-240-length-9818-cov-3.130740_pt1 | contig 9818 bp, 8 predicted proteins | sample MGYA00581547_ERZ1699226 | MGnify/ENA primary metagenome ERZ1699226 (study PRJEB42319, sample SAMD00040328) | human oral metagenome | material: saliva | host: Homo sapiens | study: EMG produced TPA metagenomics assembly of PRJDB4115 data set (Metgenomic analysis of...
CTTTTACCACTTCTTTAGGGGCATTACCACCACCAATAATTCCGAGTCCACCAGCATTTGAAACGGCTCCAGCCAAGTCGCCATCAGCAACCCAGGCCATACCACCTTGGAAGATTGGATATTTAATATTCAATAGTTCAGTAATTCGTGTTTGCATTATACCTACCTCTTTTTTCGCTTAAGTAATAGTTTGAGTTTAAAAGATTGTTTCTTTGAGCCTCAAACTATTACCTAAACAAGAGAGAATATCTTTCGATACTCTCATCTATCATTATTTTGTTTTTTCTTCTACGTAAGCGACAAGGTCACCAACTGTAGACAATCCTTCTTCAGTTTCGATTTGGATGTCAAAAGCATCTTCAATTTCAGAGATCACTTGGAACAAATCCAATGAATCTGCTTCCAAATCTTCGAATGTAGATTCAAGAGTTACTTCTGATGGTTCTTTACCAAGTTCTTCAACGATAATTTCTTGTACTTTTTCAAATACTGCCATGATAGGCCTCCTTAAAAAATAATATATAAATTTTTAAAATGTGTTTCCACATGTTTAACTAGATTGTAACAAGAAGTGTGCCCCATGTCAAACCTCCACCGAATCCTGTCAGAAGAATTTTTTGACTTCCATCCATCTTGCTTCGATGATTCTCGACACACTCCGATAATAGAATGGGGATACTAGCAGCACTAGTGTTCCCATATTCCATCATATTTGCTGGGATTTTCTCTCTAGAGACACCCAGTTTTTTTGACATCTTATCTAACATTCGGTCATTCGCCTGGTGTAACAGAAAATAGTCAATCTCTTCTGCTTCCATAGAGGCGTCTGCTATAATTTTTTGAATACTTTTCGTGACATCACGAATGGCAAAATCAAAAACTGCCCGTCCATCCATTGTCAGATATCTTCGATCGGAAACTTCATCTGAATAAGGGGAAGACAGACCCAAATAGCAAGACTCAAGACTAGCACCTCGGCTACCATCTGTAAAAAGATTCTCAGCCAAAAACGATTTTTGATCGCTTGCTTCAAGCAAGACACCACCAGCTCCATCTCCAAAAAGGACTGAAGTGGAACGGTCTGACCAGTCTAATACTTTTGAAAGCGTCTCACTACCGATCACAATTCCTCGCCGGTACATACCTGAAGAAATGTATTTTTCAGCAGTGGCTAATGCAAATACAAATCCGCTACATGCTGCAGTCAGATCAAAGGCAAAAGCTCGAGAAGCTCCAATATTAGCTTGTACCCGGGCTGCAGTTGATGGCATTAAGCTGTCTGGAGTAATCGTAGCAACAACGATGAAATCAATTTCCTCAGCATCTAAGTTTGCTTTTGCTAATAATCTTTGTGCAACAATTGTTGCTAGATCACTTGTCGTCTCATCTTTTGAAATGTGACGCCGAAGGATACCTGTCCGACTACTGATCCATTCATCACTTGTATCCATGATCTCAGCCAAATCATCATTTGATACGACTTGGTCAGGTGCATAATGAGCAACTTGACTAATTTTAGCAAAGACCATTATTTAATTTCCTCCAAGAAACGATACAGATTTTGCAATCCTTTTTGCATCACTTTCTTCTCTTCGGGACTCATATCTCCAATAATCTGGTTGACCATCCGTTTATGGAATTGCTGATGAAGACGATAAAGTAGACGACCGTTCTTCGTTAAACTCAAGTGTACAACCCGGCGATCAACTTCCGATCTTCTTCTTTCGATATACCCTTTGCGCTCAAGATTATTCAAACTTGTCGTGACAGTCCCCAAAGTCACCATCAACTCCCGTGAAATATCACTCGGGGTTGCATTCGGTGTCGAACCAATCACATCGATCGTATGCATTTCTTTAATAGAAACATCTTTGAATCGACTTGCTCTTAGGCTCGACTCCTCAATAACCAAAACATTATTAAAGATGGATGTTAAATAGTCGTTAACTAATTGGTAATTCAAAACTCCACCTCCTAATTTTACTTTGATAGTCAAATTTTATCAAAAATGAAAATAATTTGCAAGCATTTTTTCACAAAACATAGAAAAAATACAAATTTATTTTCCTTTAAATTGTGGCCGACGTTTCTCAGAGTAGGCAATAACCCCTTCCTTGAAATCTTCTGTAAATGCTAGTTTCTTTTGCAAATCCAATTCAAGACCCGCATATTGGTCCCATTCTTTCAAGAATGCTTCCCAAACCATTTCTTTCATGGCAGCATAAGAATTTGAAGATCCTCTTCTTAATTTTTTAAGCAATTGCTCAACTGTTTTATCGAGTCTTTCAGATTCACAAACACGATAAGCTAGGCCATAATCAAATGCCTTTTCAGCAGTCAAGGCTTCACCCGTCATTACTAAATGAGTAGCCCGAGACATACCAATAGCTTTTCCTAATAAGAATAACCCACCCGCATCTGGTGCTAAACCAACCCCAACAAAGGCTTGAATAAATTTAGTACGATCACTAATAATACAAAAATCAACAGCTACTGCTATGTTGGCCGCCGCTCCTGCGACCGCTCCATCAGCTACCATAATAACCGGCTTAGGTAATTGCTTAATCTTCTTAGAAATAGTATTAACTAATTCAGCAATTAAAACAAGAGACTCGATGTCATCTGCATCGACTGCGCGTTTCATTTCACTCAAATCTCCACCAACTGAAAAGATTTTCCCTACTGCTGATAGAATAATGAATTTTACTTCCTCATTTTTTTCTGCATCTTCCAAGGCAGCTAAAATTTCCTGACACATTGGAATGTTAAAACCATTGGATACTTCAGGACGATTTAAAGAAATTGACGCGAGATCGTTTTCGACAGAATACAAAATTGTTTCAAACATCACAGACTCCTTTTGTTTAAATATAAAATATTTTGATATTAAAACTTTTGAATTATAACATATCATACCACAAAAAAGTAAAATAGTAAAATATATCTATAAGATGTAACAAAATTGTAAAATTTGAATAATTACAATTTCTCTCTTCTACAGAATCAATTATTTTATGCCCTATCTGTAAATACATTGTATCAATAACTGAACTTTGGTATAATGTATTAATGAAACTATTAAGGAGAAAATATGAAAGTAACTAAATTCGGTGGAAGTTCTCTAGCATCAGCTCCACAATTAAAAAAAGTACTTAATATCATTAAAGATGATCCAGAAAGAAGATTTGTAGTTGTATCAGCTCCTGGTAAGCGAAATGCAGAAGATACAAAAGTAACAGATGCACTGATCCGTTATTATAAAGAATTCACTTCAGATAAAGATGTTACGCAAACACAACAGTGGATTATTGAGCGTTATCGTGCCATTACAGAAGAATTGGGTCTCAAAGATTCTATCATTCAGGAAATTGCTGAAGATATCTATGATCTGACAAATTTGCCTAAAAAAGGAAATCCATTTACATACGATGCATTCCTAGCAGCAGGCGAAAATAACAATGCTAAACTCATTGCTGCCTTTTTCAATCAAAATGGATTAGAAGCAAGATATATCCATCCAAAAGAGGCAGGAATTACGGTCACTGCAGAACCATCCAACGCTCGAATTTTACCATCTAGTTACGATAAAATTGAAGAACTAAAAGATTCAAGTGAAGTGATTGTCATTCCAGGATTCTTTGGTGTTACTCAAGATGGGGACATTTGTACATTTTCTCGTGGTGGATCTGACATTACAGGATCTATCATTGCAGCAGGTGTAAAAGCAGACTTATACGAAAACTTTACAGATGTAAATGGTATTTTTGCGGCACATCCAGGTATCATTAAACACCCACATTCTATTCCTGAATTAACCTACAAAGAAATGCGTGAATTGGCCTATGCTGGTTTTTCAGTCTTGCATGATGAAGCACTCGTTCCAGCATACAGAGGTAAAATTCCATTAGTCATTAAAAATACAAATAATCCAGACCACCCTGGAACCCGCATTGTTTTGGAACATTCAAATGATCATGTGACTGTTGTAGGGATTGCAGGTGATTCAGGATTCGTTAGCATTAACACTACAAAATACCTTATGAACCGCGAAGTCGGTTTTGGTCGAAAAGTCCTTCAAATTTTAGAAGATCTCAATATCAGTTGGGAACATATGCCAACAGGAATTGATGACTTATCTATCATTTTGCGTTCACGTGAACTGACTCCAATCAAAGAACAAGAGATTCTGAAACAATTAACACAAAAGCTAGAAGTTGACACAGCCGAAATTGAACATGATCTTTCTATCATTATGATTGTTGGTGAGAAAATGAAGAGTCAGGTAGGGGTTACTGCCACTGCAGCCAAAGCACTATCAGAAAATGAAGTGAATATTCAAATGATCTCTCAAGGTTCTAGTGAAGTTTCCATTATGTTCGTTGTAAGTAAAGATCAAGAAGAAAAAGCAATTAAAGCCTTATATCAAGCATTTTTCCCAAATAACTAAATAGAGAAAAGCTCCGTTAACTAAACGGAGCTTTAATTAACACTAAAATGAGAAGTAAAAAAAGAGATCAATTACTGAACCGCACCCCAAAAGTTAGACAGAAAAAATCTAACTTTTGGGGTGTTTTTATTATGAAATTGACATATAAGGATAAAGTTCAGATATATGAACTTAGAAAACAAGGGCGAAGCTTCAAAGAGCTTTCAAATATATTCGGGATAAATATTCCTAATCTTAGGTACATGATTAAATTGATTGATCGTTACGGTATAGAGTTCGTCAAAAAGGGGAAGAATCGCTATTATTCTCCTAAATTAAAACGAGAAATCATTGATAAAGTTCTGCTTGAAGGTCGTTCACAAATAAGGGTGTCTCTAGATTATGCTCTCCCAAACCAAGGAATGCTTCCAAATTGGCTGGCACAATACAAGAAAAATGGGTATACTATTGTTGAGAAAACAAGAGGGAGAGCACCTAAAATGGGACGCAAGCCAAAGAAGAAACCTGAAGAAATGACAGAGTTAGAACGTCTTCAAGCAGAAAATGAATACCTGAGAGCGGAGAATGCTGTTCTAAAAAAGTTGAGAGAACTCCGATTGAAGGAGGAAAAAGAGCAAGAAGAAAAACGGAAATTGTTCAAGGATTGGTAACAGAGTTTTCTTTAGATATCCTTCTAAAGATTATTAAGCTTGCCCGTTCAACTTATTATTATCACTTAAAACAGCTGGATCAAAGCGATAAGGATGATCAAGTTAAAGCTGAAATTCAGTCAATTTATACTGAGCATAAAGGAAATTACGGCTATCGTCGCATGACTCTAGAATTACGAAATCGTGGCTTCGTAGTGAACCATAAGAAGGTGCAGCGTCTTATGAAAGTACTTGGTTTAACGGCTCGAATTCGCCGTAAACGGAAGTATTCTTCATACCAAGGAGAGGTTGGCAAGAAAGCAGATAACCTTATTCAACGTCAATTTGAAGCAACCAAACCAATGCAAAAGTGCTACACAGATGTGACAGAATTTGCCATTCCAGCAAGCAGCCAAAAGCTTTATTTATCACCAGTTTTAGATGGCTTTAACAGCGAAATTATCTCCTACAATCTTTCTACTTCGCCGAACTTAGTACAAATGAAAGCTATGCTAGAACAAGCCTTTACAGAGAACCATTACGAAAATACAATTCTCCATAGTGACCAAGGATGGCAATACCAACACGATTTCTATCATCATTTTTTAAAGAATAAGGGAATCCAACCATCTATGTCACGTAAGGGAAATAGCCCAGATAACGGTATGATGGAATCTTTCTTTGGCATTCTTAAGTCTGAAATGTTTTATGGTTATGAGAATACGTTTCAGTCACTTGAGCACTTGGAACAAGCTATTGTAGACTATATTGATTACTACAACAACAAACGAATTAAGGTAAAACTAAAAGGACTTAGTCCTGTACAATACAGAACTAAATCCTTTGATTAAATTAATTGTCTAACTTTTTGGGGTCAGTACAGTTGGGTCAACCTCTTTTTTAGTGCACATAGGATATTTTACTCCATGTTTTCCTGACTCTTATCGTTTGTGCTAACAGGTAAAAGACTAAAGATAGGGAGTTTTCCCAATGTATGTATGAAAGAATGAGATAGGATATTTCCTGATTCACAATAGGCGATAGATAAAGATAAAAAATATTTATAGCGAAAAAAACAGGTTTGTCTAGCAGGGCTAGAACAAAACCTGTTTTAGAAATTAATTTTCACGTTTTTTGTAAACTAAGGCACTTCCAGCTACTGCCAAAGCAAGTCCTGCAGCCACTAGTCCCTCGCTCACTGTTTCACCTGTAGAAGGAAGAGTATGTTTCTTATCTTCTTTTGGTTGACTTCCAGAAGGCTTATCACCTTTTGGTTTGTCTGTTGATGGGGTAGTTGGAGGCGTAGTTGGTGGTGTAGTTGGTGGTGTAGTTGGCGGTGTAGTTGGTGGTGTAGTTGGTGGTGTAGTTGGTGGTGTAGTTGGTGGTGTAGTTGGCGGTGTAGTTGGCGGTGTGTTTGGTGGAGTTAGGTAGTTTACGACTGTCCCCTTATCTACTACAAGGTTAGGTGCAGCCTTTAATTCGCTAGCAGATACAGTAATAACATCCGTTGATAGTTGGTATCCAGCTGGCGCTGTCAACTCCTTAATAACATAATCCTTAGCCTCAAAGCCTACAAAGCTTACAAGACCATTGGCATCTGAGGTTGCTGTCGCTTGACCTTCTCCATATGGGTTGGCAACTGGGGTCACACCATCTGCTTCAAAGAGTCCAAAGACAGCTCCTGCAAGGTCTTGACCGACTAGATTCACCTTATGCAATTGAATATTGTAAAGTTTCAACTCAGGTTTTTCAACAACTGGTGGTGTTGGTGGAATAGCAGTAAATGGTTTATTCACCACATTACCCTTATCAACTACCAAATCTGTCGCAGCAGTTAACTCTGCCGCAGAAACAGTGATTGAAACGTTTGAAAGTTGGTATCCTGCCGGAGCAGTCAATTCTTTAATAACATAATCCTTAGCCTCAAAGCCTACAAAGCTTACAAGACCATTGGCATCTGAGGTTGCTGTCGCTTGACCTTCTCCATATGGGTTGGCAACTGGGGTCACACCATCGGCTTCAAAGAGACCAAATACAGCACCTGCAAGAGCATTTCCATCTGCGTTAGCTTTGTGCAATTGAATGTTGTACAGTTTCAATTCAGGTTTGTCAACAGTCGGCGGAGTTGGTGGAATTGAAGTGGTTACCAATTTGTTAGTGAAGGATGTCTTATCACCATATGCCACAGAAGCTTTGAGTGTATTGCTTGCATCATCTTTTGTGACAGTTACAGTAGCATCAATACTTCCTTCATCGTAGGTCATTCCTTTTGCTTTGCTTTCAGGAATAACTTCTTTAATCGTGTAGTGGAAGGTTTTTCCTGCATCCTCTGATGAATATGAAATGTCATCAAAGGCTACCGTGCCATCTGCAGCATTTTGTTTTGTTTGAAGAACTTTTCCGGTTTCATCCAACAATTGGAAATTGAATTCACCATTCTTCAATTCAGCACCTTCTAAAATCTTGCTCGCTGAAATTTTAGCTTTTGCTGGTTGAGGAGCCGTATAAGTATTTGAGAAGGTTTTATTATCTGGATAAGCCACATCTGCTTTCAGGTTGTCGCCATCTTTTTTCACCTTAACAGTTACTTGTTTATCAGTCTTGTCATAGGTAATACCTGGGGTATTTCCAGCTACTTCCTTAACAGTGTAAGTGTGTTCACCTTCTTCGGTGTACTCAATTGGTGCAAATGTTACTTTTCCGTTTTTGTTTGTAACAGTTTGAAGCTTGTTAGCACCCTCGTACAATTCAAAGCTGAATTCACCGTCTTTTAGATCACGACCTGTCAACTCTTTTGTCAACTCAATTGTTGCAGTTGTTGCGTTTGGTGTGAAGGCATTGGTAAATATTTTGCTTTCTGGATAGACGACTTCTGCCTGCAAGGCATCTCCATCACGAGTGACTTTAACAGTCACTTGTTTTTCAGAAGCATCGTAAGCAATAGTGGCATTGTCGCCCTTCACTTCCTTCACAGTGTATGTGTGTTCACCTTCTTCAGTGTACTCAATCGGTGCAAATGTAATTTTCCCGTTTTGGTTAGTAGTTGTTTGAAGTTTGTTTGAACCTTCGTACAATTCAAAGCTAAACTCGCCGTCTACCAAGTCACGACCTGTAAGAACTTTATCCAGCTCAATAACAGCTTGGGTTTTGGCCGGCTTCTCTTTCTTGTTTACAATGGTTTTGCTAACAGGTTTCGTTGGTGTCGTAAATTCACTAGCTTCAACAATTGTATCTTCTGCCAAGTCATACCCTTTCGGAGCTTGAATTTCTTTGATGATGTATTTATCTCTCAAGAGTTCTTTAAGGCTAAATTCACCTTTAGCATCTGATTCAAACTCACCTAATACTTGGCCAGTTGCTTGACGGATAACTTGGAATTTCGCACCTTTCAGCGGTTCATTACTTTCGTCAACTTTATGAACTTGAATGCCGAAGGCATAACCAACACCTTCACCACCCGCGATTTGGATATTTACTTTACTATTTGAATCGTATGGTTTTTTATTATCACCTACGATAGTCGCCTTATTTTTGATCACCTCACGGTCAACCGCATCATAGTTAACAACTGCTTCATATTCAACTGCAAAGTGATCGTTAGCAGAAATGTTCCCTAGATTAATCGTAAATGTAGTATCTGTTGCATTTACAGTGTATTGAGAGGTGACATCTGTTTTGTTTTTAAGTTGCCATGTTCCAGTGCTGTAATCCCAAGTACCTTTGTAGATCTTAAAGCTACCAGCCTTGTAGGTTACACCTGGTGATTCCATAGAATCTGAAAGAACTGCATTGCTGATTGCCTCGTTGGTCCTATTTACAGAAATACGAAAACCTAGGCTCTTGTGATCTCCATTATCCCAACCAGATTTGATAATAGTATACCGTTTACCTTCTCCGACAGTCCCACTTTTTACTGTACCATCGAATTTCACTTTGTTATTAACAGAGACCTTAACTGGCGCATTACCATCATTTGGAAACTTATCTTTATTAACACCAGCATAGAAGAAGAACGAACCTGAAATATCATTTTTCTCTTCAACAAACTTTGTGAATGTCAAGACAATTTTACCAGTAGTTGCATCAACCTTTGCGTTAGCGATCAATTTACCAGTAATGGAGTCATTAATTTCAAAATCCTGCGATTTGATGTCAATTGGAGAAGCAATAACTACTTCCGTCGTATCTCCTGCTTTAACGTTTTTTCCTTCCAAAGCAAACTTTGCATTAAGACGGAAAGCATCGTATCTTCCAAGCGGAGCTGTTAAATCTCCGCCATCATTGTTTTGACATTTTACATTTGTGATGACATCCTCTTTTTTTGACGTTTCTGCATTTACAATTTTAGAAAAAAGCGTAAAGCATACCATCAATAATGAAAGCATCATCAATAGATATATTGCCAATTTTTTCATTTTATCTCCCCTTATATTCATAATAATAGGCAAAAAATATTATATCACAAATTAGTAGTAATACAAGTAAAAGGTGGCATTTTTTTATTTAGCATCTTGTCAAAATGAAATGTCCTCACAAAACAATTGATGATCATACAAGTTTTTTTACCTATATTATGTTAAAATAGAGAGGAAAATAGAATCGTCCTTCAAGGCACACATTAGGCCGTTTCGAAGGTGCAAGCGCTAGATTCCTAGCCTTGTTGAAAAAAATAGACATAGAAAGGGAAGATACAATGGAAAAACAAACCGTTGCAGTATTGGGTCCTGGTTCATGGGGAACAG
>ERZ1699226.234-NODE-241-length-9796-cov-2.333437_pt1 | contig 9796 bp, 7 predicted proteins | sample MGYA00581547_ERZ1699226 | MGnify/ENA primary metagenome ERZ1699226 (study PRJEB42319, sample SAMD00040328) | human oral metagenome | material: saliva | host: Homo sapiens | study: EMG produced TPA metagenomics assembly of PRJDB4115 data set (Metgenomic analysis of...
GAGTTAAGGAGTGAAAGGGAGTTAAGGAGTTAAGACAATAGTAATATAAAGGAGATTCTTGGAGGAGTTAAGGAGTGAAAGGGAGTTAAGGAGTTAAGACAACAGTAATATAAAAGAGATTCTTGGAGGAGTTAAGGAGTGAAAGGGAGTTAAGGAGTTAAGACAATAGTAAAATAAAAGAGTAAAGGAATGAAAGGGAAAAGACTAATGTCTTAACTCCCTTTCACTCCTTAACTCCTTAACTCCTTAACTCCTCTTGAAATCTCCTTAACTCCTAAAAGAGCCTTATTCCGGATAGAACTTCACGCAAACAGGGTGACTAAGGACAATATCCTGATGAGTATTCTTAAGCAAGCCCGTATCCTTATCACGTGAGTAAACCTGTATTGAGTTATCATCACGACAAGCAACGAGCAGGAAGTTGCCATTTGGGGTGATAGCAAAGTTGCGTGGATGTTTACCAGTAAGTTGCGCACCCACACGAGTCAAGGTACCCTTATTGCCTACACGGAAGATAGTGATACCGTCACCCTTCAGACGTGTGCTTGCATAAACAAACATACCATCAGGACTAACATGGATATCAGCACCCCCACGTGCGTTAGCGTTATCAGCAGCGATAGACTGAAGTTCCTTTAACTTACCGTCGCTATAACTATAAACAATCACCTTACCAGACAACTCATTCATAAGATAAGCATATCTACCATTAGGAGAGAAAACAAGATGACGTGGACCAGAGCCTGGTTTTACATGAGCAGCAATATCATGATCCTCTAACTTCTTATCACGCTTGTTATAAGAGAAACAAAGAATACGGTCGCCACTGAAGTCGGTTGTAAGGATATAACCATCAGGCGCAAAGATAGCACAATGTGCATGAGGTGTGTTCTGACGTGAACGGTTAGGACCACCCTTCACACTACCCAACTGCAACAAAGACTTATCGAGTGTTCCATTCTTAAGAATTGGGAAGACAGAGATAGTACCCCCAGAGTAGTTAGCTGTAAGTGCAATCTTGCCATCTGTAGACACATAACAAGGATCGCCACCATGCGTTAGCTGTGAGTTTTTAAAAGCGAAAGTACCATTTACAGGGTCATAACCAATACTGTTAAGAACAGCTGTCGCATTATTCTTCTCGCTAACAGCATAGATATTACGACCATCCTTGCTGAAAGTAAAATAAGAAGGATTGTCAACCTTCAACGAAGTGATACCCGATGCCTTACCTGTAGACTGGTCGAAAAAGAAAGAATATAACCCCTGACTACCAGCATCAGTATAGGTTCCGACAACCATCTTGATATTACTGTCGGCAAAACCGAACACAGGACTAACGGCTAAAGCCGCACCTAATAAAATAGATTTAAAATTCATCTTTGTTTAATCTGTTATATTTGTTTATGTTTTATGTTTCACCTATTATAATATAATAAGCCACGGACTTATACCCTTCTTTTAAGACATAAGAAGTAGCTTTACAGCGTTGCAAAAATAAATAAAACTATGATAAACCTCTATCTTTTTTACCATTTTTGACTTCCCCGCTTTGTTTTTAAGTTTTTAAAAACATTCGCAGGGAGATAAGACTAATATTTTGACTGTTTAGTAAGGCAGAAGTTCAACCGTTAAGGACGACAAATATAATAAGGTAAGATGCAAGAACAACATTAGACAAAACCTTGGAGAAACACAATAACAGGCTCAAGAGAGTAAGTGTTTTAGTTAAATAATCATAAACTACATATAATCCTACTATCCAAAACAATTATATAAGGTTGAAAATAAGTACCTTTGCAGTCCGATTATTAAGGGGGATTTTCTTAGAACCCCATACGATACGTGTTAATAGTGTTGTCTTTGGCCGGGCAGCATGGTTAGGTCAAGCACAGTCGTAAAAATAGAAAACGTTTTTTAGTAGTAAAATTATTAATTTTTTAGAATGGACACTTTAAGTTACAAGACTATTTCCGTAAATAAGGAAACAGCTAAGAAAGAGTGGGTCGTTATTGACGCGAGCGATCAGGTTGTAGGTCGTCTTTGCTCTAAAGTAGCTAAGCTTCTTCGCGGAAAGTACAAGCCAACTTTCACCCCACACGTAGATTGTGGTGACAACGTAATCATTATCAATGCAGCTAAGGTTGTATTCTCTGGTAAGAAGGAGACTGATAAGGTTTACACACGTTATACTGGTTACCCTGGTGGTCAGCGTTTCAACACACCTGCACAGCTTCGTACTCGTAAGAACGGTATTGACAAGATGATTCGTCATGCTGTTAAGGGTATGTTACCAAAGGGTCCTTTAGGTCGTCATCTGTTGGATAACCTCTATGTTATCGAAGGTACAGAGCTCAACGGTCTCGAGGCACAGAAGCCAAAGGCAATTGATATTAACCAGTATAAATAATAAGGAGAAAGATGGAAGTAATTAATGCAATTGGTCGCCGTAAGAGCGCTGTAGCGCGTGTTTACCTCTCAGAGGGCACCGGTAAGATCACAATCAACAAGAAAGATTTAACTGAATTCTTCCCATCAGCTATCCTGCAGTACGTGGTTAAGCAGCCACTGCAGTTGCTCGGTGTAGAAGGTCAGTATGACATTAAGGCCAACCTCGATGGTGGTGGCTTTACTGGTCAGAGCCAGGCACTGCGTCTTGCTATCGCTCGTGCATTGGTTAAGGTTAACGCTGAAGATAAGAAAGCACTTAAGGACCAGGGATTCCTGACACGCGACAGCCGTACTGTTGAGCGTAAGAAGCCAGGTCAGCCTAAGGCTCGTGCTCACTTCCAGTTCAGTAAGCGTTAATATTTCCTTTATGTTCTTTTGGACATTGAACTTAGGACATTGAACCATACAGTCTGCTCTATTCAATAAATAGAAAGCCAAACGTTCAAAGTGTAAATATCAACGTTCAAAGGAATAGAAGGAAATGGTTTAGTATCTAAACTGACGCGATTCCTTATCGGGGGACTACCCGTCAGTTGATTCTAACAAAGCGTGGTGAAGCTCATTCGCCAAGAAAGAATTAAAAAGAAAGTAAACAAGTAAAAACAAACAAAATGTCAAGAACAAATTTTGACCAGTTATTGGAGGCAGGATGTCACTTTGGCCACCTCCGTCGCAAGTGGAATCCAGCTATGGCTCCTTACATCTTCATGGAGCGCAATGGTATCCACATCATCGATCTTCACAAGACTGTAGCTAAGGTAGACGAGGCAGCAGAGGCACTCAAGGGTATCGCTAAGAGTGGTAAGAAGATCTTGTTCGTCGCTACTAAAAAACAGGCTAAGGAAGTTGTAGCTGAGAAGGCTGCAGCTGTTAACATGCCATACGTAAACGAGCGTTGGGCTGGCGGTATGCTGACCAACTTCCCAACCATCCGTAAGGCTGTGAAGAAAATGACGAACATCGACAAGTTGATGAACGACGGAACATTCTCTAACCTCTCTAAGCGTGAGCTTCTGCAGATTTCACGTCAGCGTGCTAAGCTCGAGAAGAACCTCGGTTCTATCTCAGACTTGACTCGTTTGCCATCTGCACTCTTCGTTGTAGACGTAATGAAGGAGCACATCGCTGTTAAGGAGGCTAACCGTCTCGGCATTCCTGTATTCGGTATCGTTGATACCAACTCTGATCCAAAGAACATCGACTATATCATTCCAGCTAATGATGATGCTAAGGATTCAGTAGAGGCTATCCTCGCTGCTTGCTGCGGTGCTATCGCAGAGGGTCTTGAGGAGCGTAAGGCTGAGAAGGCTGATGAGAAGGCTGCTGCTGAGCAGGCTGAAGAGGCTGCTGAGGCTAAGCCAAAGCGTGCCGCTCGTAAGGCAGAAGCAACTGCTGAGGCTCCAGCTGCTGAGGCTCCAGCTGAGAATGAAGCACCAGCTGCTGAATAATAATTAAGAAACATAGTGGGCGCTGGTGAGTGCTAATGACCTTTCTTGTTGCTACATGTAAGGTTCATCATCCCTCATCAACGCCCACAATATTTAATAATATTAGAAAGGAAAACAAAAAATGGCTATATCTATTGAAGATATCAAGAAGCTCCGCGCTATGACTGGCGCAGGTCTGGCTGACGTAAAGAAGGCACTCACAGAGGCTGAAGGCGATTACGAAAAGGCAAAGGAATTGATTCGTGAGCGTGGTTTGGCTATCGCTGCAAAGCGTTCTGACCGTGAGACATCAAACGGTTGTGTACTCGTTAAGCAGGTAGATGGTTTTGCTGCTATGGTTGCTATCAAGTGTGAGACAGACTTCGTTGCTAATGGTCAGGACTTCATCGCCCTCGTTCAGGAGATTCTGGACGCTGCTGTTGCTAACAAGTGCAAGAGCCTTGATGAGGTTAAGACACTTAAGCTCGCTAATGGAGAGGATGCTGCTACAGCAGTTCAGCAGCGTTCTGGTGTTACTGGTGAGAAGATGGAGCTCGACGGCTACAACTTCCTTGAGGGTGAGAACTTGTCTGTTTATGACCATATGAACAAGCACACTCTCGCAACTATCGTTCAGCTCAATGAGAACAACGAGGATGCTGGTCACAAGGTAGCTATGCAGGTTGCAGCTATGAAGCCAGTAGCTCTTGACGAGGCATCTATTCCACAGTCTGTTAAGGACGAGGAGTTCAAGGTTGCTGTTGAAAAGACTAAGGAAGAGCAGATTGAGAAGGCTGTTGTTGCTGCTATCAAGAAGGCAGGTATCAACGCTAACCTCGTTGACAGTGAAGACCACATCGAGTCTAACATCAAGAAGGGTTGGTTGACACGTGAGGAGGCTGACAAGGCTATCGAGATTCGCAACACTGTTGCTGCTGAGAAGGCTGCAAACCTCAACGAGGATATGATTCAGAACATCGCTAAGGGTCGTCTGAACAAGTTCTTCAAGGAGAACTGTCTCGTTGACCAGGAGTTCCAGTTCGGTGATGGCGACAAGCAGAGCGTTAGCGAGTGGCTTAAGGCTCAGAGCAAGGATCTTAAGATTGTTGCTTACAAGCGCTTCACTCTCGCTGCAGAGTAATCACAGAGCTTCATTAGAAGAAAGATATGGGAGTTGCAGGATAGCCATTAGGCTCCTGCAACTCTCTTTTATTAGAAGTTAGGGTTTATTAGCCTGATTTGGCTTATTAGCCTAATAAGCCAAAAACCAAAGAAACTACCAACAATGAAAATCTTTGCAGTCGGCATGAATTATGCCGAACATAATAAATCGCTAAACGAAACGTTATCTAAAAAGGAAGGACCAGTTATCTTCACTAAGGCAGACTCTGCCCTACTGAAAGATAAAAAGCCGTTCTTCATTCCCGATGACTTGGGAACGATTGAATATGAAACGGAACTCGTGGTGCGTATCTGTCGATTGGGGAAGACCATCTCAGAGCGCTTCGCTCATAGATACTACGATGCAGTGACAGTTGGTATTGACTTCACAGCTCGTGAATTACAACAGAAACTAAGAGCGCAAGGTCTACCATGGGACCTCTGCAAAGGATTTGATGGTTCGGCTGCTTTAGGCGAATGGGTATTAAAGGATAAATTCCTTGATATACAACGACTCCGCTTCCACCTTGATATCAATGGACAGACGGTTCAGGAAGGATGTACAACTGACATGCTATACAAAGTAGATGAAATCATCAGTTACATTAGTCGCTACTTTACCCTCAAGACTGGCGACATCATCTATACAGGCTGTCCATCAGGTTGTGGACCTGTACATATCAATGACCACTTAGAAGGATACATTGAAGAGAGAAAGGTTCTCGACTTTAATTGCAAATAAGCTAAGGAGAATAAACAAAAGATTTCTAAACATTTATGACATAGATATCTATCTCTCCAATTAAGAACTCAAATAATCAACCATACAGAGGGAATAACTGATAAAAAGACTTAAGGAGGAATACATCAATAAAATGACGAAAGGAATCAATAAGCTGTTAATGAAACGTTCAGCAATACTCTGCCTTATTCTTCTGTTGGGTTGTATAAAACTATCAGCTCAACAGCAAAGATTTTTCAACCTAACGGTTCAAGATGTGACAATAGACTCGCTATTGCCACATTTCCGTTATGCAATCCCAGTGGGTGAACAGTACGCTGATTCTACCTACGAATTGGAGATACGCTATCCAGAGTTCATCGACATGAGCAAGGCGGACATTGAACGCTACAACGCACTGACAAGTATTGTCCCTCCTGCATTACCAGAGATACATCAGCAGATGACTGTGGAACGCAAGCGTGGTGTATTAGAGATCTCTCTAATGCCTATCGTTCAGCGCAATGAAAAGAAGCAGTTCCTCGTCAGTTTCATGATAGCGCTTACATCTCGTCCTAAGAAAACAACGACGAAGAAGACAAAAGGTGTTGAGACTCGTACCGGTGGCATATCGGTATCTACTGTCTCAAATCGCTACGCTGCACATTCCGTTCTTGCAAGTGGTAAGTGGGCAAAGATACGTGTTCCTGCCAATGGTGTCTATCAGTTGACCAATGATCTAATCCGTCGTGCCGGCTTCTCTAATATTGACAAAGTCAAAATCTATGGCTATGGTGGAAACTTGCAGAAGGAGGTTCTTACAGCTGACGACATCACTTCATTTGATGATTTAAAAGAGGTGCCAACCTATAATAGTAATGGTAGACGGCTCTTCTATGCTCGCGGACCTGTTAGCTGGGAAAGCAACACATCGGTAAAGAGAATCCGAAACCCTTATTCTAACTATGGTTATTACTTCCTAACAGAAGACAACAACAGTGCTCCTGCAACTGTTTCAGATAGCACAACTTTCCTCAATAGTTTCTATCCATCAGCAGGTGACTATCATAGTCTGCATGAGATTGATAATTTCAGTTGGTATCACGGAGGTCGAAACCTCTTTGAAGAAACTCCATTAAATCTGAACGAAGGTAAGGTGTTCACCTTGGCAAACAAAGCACGTGCTACAAGTGCAAAACTAACGGTAGCCGTAACAACAGGTACTTATACTTCAGTTATAAAGGTAGAAGCAAATGGTCAATATCTTGGCGACATAAGAGTCACACCACAAGAATCCTTTGACAAAGGATATGAAGAAGTAAGAACCTATACCCTCAATACTCTCCATGCTGTTGACAGCATCAAACTGACGACTATATCAGGTGGTCCTGCACGTCTTGACTACCTCATCATGACCTGCCCTACTCCTGCGCCAGCCCCTTCTTTGAAGGCTTCTTTCCCTGCCCCAGAGTATGTTTACAACATAACCAATCAAGACCATCATGCTGACGAACCAGTTAACATGGTGATTATCATCCCTACAAGTCAGAAGTTATTAGCCCAGGCAGAACGCTTAGCCGACTTCCATCGTACACACGATAATATTTCTGTACGTATTGTCCCAGCAGACGAACTCTATAATGAATTCTCCAGTGGGACACCTGATGCAATGGCTTACCGCCGTTATATGAAAATGCTTTACGACCGTGCTACCAGTAACAATCTTCCACAGTCGCTCCTACTCTTTGGCGACTGCGTATGGGACAACCGTATGGTTACCAGTGCTTGTCGTAACCTTAACCTTGATGACTATCTTCTTGCCTACGAGAGTGAAAACTCATTCAGCGAGACCGACTGCTATGTCAATGATGGTTGGTTTACGTTAATGGATGATGGAGAAGGTGGAGACTTGTTAAGACGCGACAAAGAAGACCTTGGAGTTGGGCGCTTTCCTGTGACAGAGATATCAGATGCAAAGGTATTAGTTGATAAGACAATCGGCTATGCTGAGAACAAGAATGGCGGAAGTTGGGAGAATGTTATCATGTTCATGGGTGATGATGGAAACAATAATCTCCACATGCACGATGTCAATGAGACCGCAGAAACCATTATGTCTACCTATCCTGACTATCAAGTAAAGAAGGTGATGTGGGATGCTTACACCCGTGTATCGTCTGCAACTGGTAACACCTACCCTGAGGTAAGTGCTATTATCAAGCAGCAACAGGCACAAGGTGCACTTATCATGGATTATGCTGGTCACGGAAAGGAAGACCAGATCTCTCATGAAGCAGTACTCCGCCTCAACGACTATGCCAACTTTACCAACGCTAATCTACCACTTTGGATTACCGCCAGCTGTGATATTATGCCATACGATGGTACTATCCCAACTATCGGTGAAGCAGCAATGCTAAACAAGAAGGGTGGCTCTGTTGCTTTCTGGGGTACTACTCGTACGGTATATGCTTACTATAACAAGGCAATCAATACCGCCTTCCTCAAGCATGTACTTAGCTTTACAAATGGTAAACCAACCACATTGGGCGAAGCACAGCGTTTAGCTAAATGCGAGTTGATTAATTCTAACAGCGACCTCACACCAAATAAACTGCAATATGCTTTATTAGGCGACCCAGCCCTCTCATTGAATCTTCCAACATTAGAGGTTAAGGTGGAGACAATCAATGGACAAACTCCAAATACGACGGGTTCTGTTGCACTCAAAGGTGGCTCCGTTGTAACTGTCAAAGGTTACATTGCAAAGAATGGTAGTAAGCAAGGTGACTTCAAGGGACTACTCACTGCTACCGTACGTGACACAAAAGAACTTGTTACCTGTAAGAAGCAAGAGGATACATCCGCAAGTGCGTTCCAATATTACGATCGACAGAAAGTGCTATACAATGGTACAGACAGTATCAAGAATGGTGAGTTTACATTCACCTTCGCCGTACCACGTGACATCAACTATGCAGCAGGAACAGGCTTGATGAACCTGTCTGCCATTAACGACAACCATACCCTCATGGCACAAGGACATGAAGATGGCTTCACGATTGATGGTTCAGAGATTGTATACAACGACTCTATTGGTCCATCAATCTATGCTTATCTCAATTCTCCTTCTTTTGTCAATGGTGGTGAGGTCAATAGTACTCCTTACTTCTTTGCACAAATAACGGATAAAGATGGTATCAACGCTTCTGGTAATGGTATCGGACATGACATGCAGTTGACCATCGACGGCGAGTTGACGCAGACCTATATTCTGAATGATAACTTCCGATATGACTTCGGTAGCTATACATCAGGAACAACAGGCTTTAGTCTGCCAGAGCTTTCTGAGGGACCACACACTCTGCAGTTCCGTGCGTGGGACATACAGAACAACCCTTCAACCGTTACATTACAGTTCAAGGTTGTAAAAGGACTGGCACCAGAAATCTATAGTGTCAATGCCTCTAAGAATCCTGCCACGACAGAGACGACATTCATTGTTACACACAACTATATTGGTTCAGATGTCGATATTGACATTGAAGTATTCGATATGAGCGGTCACCTCCTATGGCACCGCAGTGAGACTGGTGTTGCATCGGGCAATGCCATTACAGCCAACTGGGACCTTACAGTCGAGAATGCTGGGAGACTTCAAACCGGCGTTTATCTCTATCGAGTACGCCTCAGCAGCAATGGTGCGACAAAGGTATCGAAAGCTAAGAAACTAATTATCTTAGACAATAAATAACACAGAAAGAACGTTTCAATCCATATAGCAACATTTAACAAGCAATCCAATTAAAATAGAATGATTAATAAGCTTCGTATAGCCATCCTCTCACTGACGGTATTTGCTTCATCTACCGTTTTCGCTCAGGATAAGAAAGACATTTTTAATCCAGTCAACACATCAGTTACCTCACAGACTATCGCCCCTGATGCACGTGCAGCAGGTATGGGTGACGTTGGTGCTGCCACCGACCCAGATGTGAACTCACAGTATTGGAACCCTGCTAAATATCCTTTTAAT
>ERZ1699226.243-NODE-250-length-9646-cov-2.549112_pt1 | contig 9646 bp, 5 predicted proteins | sample MGYA00581547_ERZ1699226 | MGnify/ENA primary metagenome ERZ1699226 (study PRJEB42319, sample SAMD00040328) | human oral metagenome | material: saliva | host: Homo sapiens | study: EMG produced TPA metagenomics assembly of PRJDB4115 data set (Metgenomic analysis of...
TTTGGATTGAGACCCAAGCTACCAACTCCACTGGATACAATCAAAACGCGATGATATTCTCCTGCTTCAATCAAATGTGACATAGTCGAAAGAGCTGAAATAAAACTTGTACAAGTCGTGTTGATATCCATAGCTGGGATAGAGAGCCCTTTTGCCACGCGCTCATGAATCAAAGCAGCTGTACACGGAATAGGCTGAACACCTACCGCGCTAGCTGATACCAGGCAATCAATGTCTTTAATACTTAAGTTTGCATTTTCAAGTGCACGTTGGATAGCCGCTTCTGCCAAATCTAGCTGTGTTTCTTCATTTTCTACGACACGGTAACGCGTTTGATCTTTAAATTGCACTGTGTTTTTTGGGAGGCAAACTCCATAGCCTGCAATTTCTACATGTCTTTTTACTTCTGTCATAATCTTTTGTCCTTTCATAAACGTTGGATACGTTTGAGCTTACGACTTGTATCCCAGTGATAATCTGAAAATCGGATTTCAGGTGCTTTAAACTCTTTCTGTTGAGCTAAGAGTCGAAATTGCTCTGTAATGGCTGTTTCCAATTGCTCGTCCCTTCGACTCAGACAAACTTCCACTAACTTCTCAGAATGTTGTTTGACTTGATAGTCTCCAACATTTTCCACAAAGAGAATACAACGCCTGATAAAATCAGGATAGATTGTCACCTGTCCTCCATCCTGACCTTCAAAGTAGAAGATGTCATCAGAGCGACCTTCGACCTTGTCAATCCTTGTATAATGAGAACCACATGAACAAGGTTCAGGATTCTCAACCAAGATATCATTAAGTTTGTAGCGGTAAACAGGTTGACTGCTTCGCTTGAAATCCGTTATTACTGGATAAAATCGACGCTCATCCAGATACTCTTTCTCTACAAAAATGATATCCTCATTGAGGTGAAGATGTCCTGCAGAACAAGTGCAGGCTAGAAAACCTTCCGTCGCTTGATAAACCTGGTCAATAATGGGGAGCTTAAAAGCGCTCGAAATGCGAATTCTATCACTATCCTCTAGAATTTCTGCTACAGAGACAATTTTTTGCGGTGAGATAGACAAGTCTCCTGCCTTAAGACGCTTGCTCAACTCTATTAACATGGAAGCTGGTGCCACAACAATCGTCGGTTGATAATGATTAAGACGTTCAATATGTTCATCTGTATTTTTGAAAATATCGAAGTATTCTAATCGTATCAATGCTGTATTGATAGTCTGGTAGAGTTCATTATCTGCTCTCAGGAAAAAGGCAATTCGGTGGCCAAAAAGATGACCCTTGGGCAACATCTTAGCTAAAATAGCTGCCGCCCACATGCTTCGCTCTTTCTCATTCGTGATGACGTTTACACCGGCCCCGACTCCAAGGACTACCACCTGTCCAAGGACATGAACTTCATCGGCCTGGCAGGTCGCGGTGGCGGTCTGTCCGAGAAGGTTGCCGTCAAGCGCCGCTGGGTTCACAAGATTCCTAACAACATTCCCCTGGACGAGGCTGCACTGATTGAGCCCCTGAGCGTTGGCTACCACGCTGTTGAGCGTGCAGGCGAGTTCGAAGAGGGCGCATTCGCACTGGTTACCGGTGCTGGCCCCATCGGTCTGCTGACCTCCGCAGTTCTGAAGGCTAAGGGCGCTAAGGTTATTATCTCTGAGCTGTCCCCGCTGCGCCGCCAGAAGGCTCTGGACTCCGGTGTTGCTGACTACGCTTTCTCCCCCGCAGAGACCGACGTTCTGGCTGAGATTCACAAGCTGACCGACGGCCGTGGCGCTGACATCGCGTTCGAGTGCACCTCCGTTCAGCCCGCACTGGACCTGATCCTGGATGCCCTCAAGCCCACCGGTAAGGTCGTCATCGTCTCCATTTGGGGTAAGCCCGCTTCTCTGGATGTTCAGAAGATTGTGCTCAAGGAGCTCGATATCCGCGGCACCATCGCATACGTGAACTCCCACCCCGAGACCATCAAGCTGGTTGAGTCCGGCAAGATTGACCTCAAGCCCTTCATCACCGGCAAGATCGCTGTGGAAGACCTGATTGACAAGGGCTTCGACACCCTGATCCACCACAACGAGACCGCTGTGAAGATTCTAGTCACCACCGACCCGGAGCGTCTGGCTGAGTAATTCAGTTTCAGCTGATGCAGCTGCTCTTCTAGCTTCCTTAGCGTAGCTAGTGTGGGGTGAGGTTCCTTTCAAGGAGCCTCACCCCACTACTTTTTTGCGTGCTTTTTACCGGGCATACAAAAATCCCCGGTTCCGAAGAACCGGGGATTATCTGTGCGCGAGGGGGGACTTGAACCCCCACCCTCTAATACGAGGACTAGCACCTCAAGCTAGCGCGTCTGCCTATTCCGCCACCCGCGCAGGTGACTTTCGAACGTTTTCCTTTCGGTGCCGTTCGAAGCAACACGTAATACTATACGGGCTTTCTGAGCACTCCGCAAATCGAAAGAGTATGTTCTGCGTCACACATTCGAGGTTGGTTAGTTCCCCACACCCCGGGTAATCTTCTCGCACCTTGAGTAATATGACCGGCACGCCCACTCAACTGCCATATTTTCGGTCATAACGACTAGAATAAAGAGCATGAATAATGAGAACCTCTCCCGCGAAGAAGCCGCAGAACGTTCGGCTCTCATCAGTGTCGACACCTACGACGTGCATGTCGACCTGACTAACGCCAAGGACCCCGAATTTGAGTCCTACCCCACCGTCACCACCGTCCGATTCTCCTGCAACACCCCCGGTGCAGAAACCTTCATCGACTACATCCACCACAGCGTCGACTCCGTTAAGCTCAACGGCACCGAACTGACCCTGGCAGATGCCGTCAACGGCGCACGCATCACCCTGCCCAACCTGCAGGCAGAAAACGTGCTCACCATCCACGGTCGCTCCTACTACTCCCGCTCCGGCGAAGGTATGCACCGCTACTTCGACCCCTCCGACGGTCGCGTCTACCTGTACACCCAGTACGAGCCCTCCGACTGCCGCCGAGTCTTCCCGAACTTCGAGCAGCCCGACCTGAAGGCAGTCTTCAACTTCCGCATCACCGCACCCAAGGACTGGGTCGTCAGCTCCAACGGCGTACTCGAAAGCCAGGTCGTAGACCCCACCGACGACTCCATCACCAAGCGCGTCTTCTCCCCCACCGCAAAGATCTCCACCTACATCACCGCAATCGTTGCCGGCGAATACTTCACCGCAACCACCACCTACAAGCCCAAGAGCAAGGTCAACAGCGGTGACATTCCCCTGGTCGTCTACTGCCGCCAGTCTCTCAAGCCGCACTTCGACTACGACCACATCTTCAAGGTCACCGAAAACGGCCTGGACTTCTTCCAGGACCTCTTCGACTACCCCTACCCGTACCCCAAGTACGAGCAGGCATTCGTGCCCGAATACAACATCGGCGCAATGGAGAACCCCGGCCTGGTCACCTTCACCGAAGACTACATCTTTGTCTCCGGCGCAACCGAGGACGACCTCGAAGGCCGCACCAACACTATCTGCCACGAAATGGCACACATGTGGTTCGGCGACCTGGTCACCATGAAGTGGTGGAACGACCTGTGGCTCAAGGAATCCTTCGCAGACTTCATGGGCACCCTCGGCGCTAAGGAAGCCAACAACTTCAACGACGCATGGGTCACCTTCGCGAACAACCGCAAGGCATGGGCATACATGCAGGACCAGCTGCCCACCACCCACCCCATCGTCGCTGACATCCCCCACCTGGAAGCAGCATCGCAGAACTTCGACGGCATCACCTACGCAAAGGGCGCATCCGTGCTCAAGCAGCTGGTCGCCTACGTCGGCTTCGACACCTTCATCGAGGCAGCACGCGTGTACTTCAAGCGCTTCGAGTGGGGCAACACCTCCCTGAACGACTTCCTGCAGGTACTCAACGAGGTGTCCGGCCGCGACATGCAGGCATGGGCTAACGCATGGCTGCAGACCTCCGGCGTGTCCGCACTGGGCACCAAGCGCGTCTACGGTGAAGATGGCCAGCTCACCGACCTGATCCTCACCCAGGAATTGCCCGCACAGCAGCCCGCAGGTCTGGGTCGCCCCCACGTGGCAAAGCTGGAAACCTTTGCGCTGACCGACGGCAAGCTCACCTCCACCGGCCTGCTCTCCCTCGAGTACCCGGCAGAGCCCGTCTCCGAGCACCGCGTGGAGCTCACCGACGAGCAGAAGAAGCTCGTTGGCGAAGCTGACCTGCTCATGCTCAACGCAGAAGACCACACCTACGCCAAGGTCGCCCTGACCGACGAAGACGGCCTGCAGGCAGCTATCGAAGGTGTCTCCACCCTCGAATCCGCACTCTCCCGCGGCCTCATCTGGGGCTCCCTCTGGGAGAACGTACGCGATGCACGCCTGCCCGTCACCACCTACGTCGACGCAGTCGTACGCAACGTCTCCAAGGAACCGAGCGCATCCCTGCTGGGCACCATGGTCAACAACGCACAGGTCGCTATCGCAACCTTCTCCGCACCCACCGGCCGCGAGCGCCTCTACGACGCTCTCTACGACGCATTCGCAGCCGCACTGGCGCAGGCTAAGCCCGGCTCCGACGAGCAGCTGATTCTGCTGCGCGCCTTGATTTCGGTCTCCACCAACGCGACCAAGGGTGAAGAGCTCTGCCGCGATATTGCCCGCGGTGCTTTCGAAGACACCACCGGCGATATTGCTGACGCAACCGGCATTCCTTACGACCAGAACCTGGGTTGGAGCGCGCTGGGTGCGCTCGCAAGCCGCGACCTGGTGACCGTTGAGGATCTGGACCGTGCGGCGAAGTACAGCCCCTCCTCAATCTCTTCGAATGGTTACGCGTACGCGATTGCTGCCCTGCCCTCTGCTGAGCGTAAGGCTGCCGCGTACAAGACCATCATGGAAGACGAGTCGCTGTCGAACGACGCTCTGGCTTCGACCATTAACGGTTTTGCTCGCGGTCCGGTTGAGCTGCGTGAGTCCTACTACGACTCCTACTTTGAGGCTCTGCTGCCCCTCTGGGCGTCCCGTTCGATTGGTATGGCGACCCGCATTGTGCGTGGCCTGTACCCGAAGGCTCCGTACAACACCGGCTCCACCAAGGGTCTGGGTGTTGAGGGTAACCCCTCCGTTGCGTTGGCTCAGCGTTGGCTGGAGGCGAACCCCGAGGCTCCTTCGGCTCTGCGTCGTCTGGTTCTGGAGGCTCAGGATCACGGCCACCGTTCGATTGTGGCTCAGAAGTTCAACGCCTCCCTGCAGGACTAAGCTGCATGGTTTGAGGGCTTGTGGCGGGGTGTGAGCCGGTATCTAGACTAGGTTCCGCTCTCCCCCGCTAGGTTCTCTAGCCTCTTTGAGAGACTGCCGTTCGGCACGCTCCCGGTAACGTACCGGGACGTGCCGGGCGGTGGTCTTTTTCTGGCTCATCTATAGAATTCATAGCGGCGGTACGCCGTCTAAATATTTCCCTCATACAGTGGTTCACATACTGACAAGGGCACTTATTACCGGGGCAGTTTCACCAGGGCACAAAACTATATGCACCCGGTGCTAAAAGACAGATAAATGTCACCCGTTTTTGTGAGCTGTCCACACTGAAAGCATGAGAGAATAGACTAGGTATCCGCTCGCTTAGACACATCAGAAGGAGTTTTCAGTGGTCGATTACGCACTCGGTGACCGCGGTAGCGTTGACATTGTCACCGATGATTACTACGAAGCAGAAACCCTCCAAATCTTTGAGGAACTGCACATCGACCGTGAACGTATCTGGTACGGTGAAGCGCGCCTCGTTCCCGAACCGGATAACCCCTACGAGCCCAATAGCATTGCCGTCTACATTGACGAATTCAAGGTAGGCCGCATGAGCGCGGCAGACTCCGCCGCGTACTGGGATTCCATTACCCGCGTGGTCGCCTCCGGTTACGAGCCCATCGCGCACCTGCAGCTTTCCGCCATTGCCGTGCGTGCTGAAGGCGGCGGCATGCACGTGAAGAGCACCGGTGTGCTCTCCCTGTCCGCACCCGGTTCTCTCTTCCCCCTCAACGACGCACCGACCCGCGCGACCCTGCTGCCCCAGGGCCCGTCGATGAAGGTGCTCGACGAGAAGGAACACTCCGAATACCTGCACAGCATCCTGCCGCCCAGCGGTGAAGGCCGCGTGATCCTGACCCTGGAAGCGAACCAGCTGAAGACCTCCGACGGCCGTTTCGTTGACAGTGTTGAGGTGCGCCACGACCGCAAGCTCGTCGGTCGCCTGAGCACCCAGATGTCTGAGCAGCTCGCACCCGTGATTCGCTACGCGTTCGAGAACGACCGCCTCACCAGCGCATGGGGCACTATTCACGGTAACGCCCTTGAGCTGTCGCTGACCGTTCAGGCGGCACGCCCCGCAGATATTCCGCAGGAATGGTACGAGACTCTGCCCAACAACGTTCCGGCTCTACTGCCCGTTGGTGAAGACTACGATGTGCCCCCGGCATTCGTGCCCACCGAAGGTGAACGCCACTACCTGGAGTCTTCCGCACAGCAGGCTCCGAAGAAGCGTCGCGGTTTCATGAGCTCCCTGACCGGTGGTTCCTCCACCCCCGAGCCGACCCGCAGCGAACCCGCCGCAGAGAAGCCTGCCATCGAGTACAGCATTGAGGAAGAGGAATACTACGAACCCTCCGAACGTGAGCGTCTTCTGAATCTGGTTAAGGGTGCAGGCCTCGCAGTTCTGGTCGCCGGCCTGATTTCGATGCTGTGGACCCCGATGCTCGGCATGCTCATCGCGATTCTGGGTGGCGCTGTCGCGGCTGTAGCGTTCTACTTTGGTCGCCAGCCCCACTACGACGACTACGAGGAATACGACGAGTACGAGGAAGAATACGAAGAGACTGACGAGGCTGAAGAAGCAGACTCGAAGGCATAAACTCCTTCCCAACAGGACGTAAAAATACGAAAGGGGCGACTACCCCACCATCACGGTGAGGTAGCCGCCCCTTTCGTGCGCCCAGCAGCTCTCATGAACGTTTCTCTACACGCTAACGAAAGCCCCTGCGGGTGCCCGCGTTCCAGGACTTTCCGGAATCGGTTAAAAACCAGCGGGGGTAAAAGCCTCATCAGCTTTCACCCCCCGCAAGGAGTCAGACCTTAGTCCTGACCGTAAGTCGCCATGAACTGATCCATCGTGTCATTCTGCAGAGCATGTGCCAGCTGCGCATTTGCAGCCTGATCTACAAAAATGATTGACTGACCATCATAGGACCAACCCGGACCTGCGTTCGGAAGAGTGGTCATACGCATCGTGGTATCACCGCTAGTCAGCACCGGAGCCGCAATCTGAGCAATCTGCGCTGCATTCAGCCCCTGGTCCACGCGCATATAGTCAGTCAGAGACTCGATAGAAGACTGGAAAGATGCCACGTTGCTCAACGCGCCCTTCGCCTTCATCGTGTTGTACAGACCGCGCAGGAACGCACGCTGGTTACGGACACGCTGGTAGTCGCCATCAGCGAAAGAGTAACGTTCACGAACAAAGCTCAGAGCGCCACTACCGTTGAGGTGCATCAGACCCGGAGTAAAAGTCCAGACATTACTGGTGAATGCGAAGGGAACCTGAACGTCCACGCCGCCAATAGCGTTCACGAGAGACTTGAAGCCTTCAAACTCAATCTCAGCCACGTGGTCGATCTTGACGCCCACCAAGTTCTCGATGGTAGCAACCTGCAGGGAAACACCGCCATAGTTCAGTGCTGCGTTCACCTTAGCCGTACCATATCCGGGAATATCAACCCAGGTATCTCGCATAATCGAGATGATGTACACGCCCTTGCCGTCAGCCGGGATGTGCATGAGCATAATGGTGTCTGCACGGGAACCGCTCACCAGAGCTGCATCAGCGCCGGTACGAGTATCGCTACCGAGCAGCAGGATATTCTTGCCGGGGCCCTTGATAACGCCGTAATTATAGCCGTTATCCAGGATACCGTCGCCGTCCTTATCGTGCTCGCTAGCGTTCGCTGCAAGAGCCGCGGCAGCATCGGAGCCGTTAGCGTTAGTGCCGTTCTTGCCAGTATCCGAGTTAGTCACGGTCGGAGCCTTCAGCTCCGTCACGTTGAGCTTCTTAGCCTCGCCAAGCTGCTCCTTAATTTTGCTGAGGTCTTCATCCACCTTAGTGATGGAGTCGAACTTCTCGGTCTTGCTATCCCAGGTGTGGCCAGCACGCCAGATAAAGAAACCAATACCGAGGGTAATAACCAGCAGAAGAATCAGCAGGATCAGCAGAATACGCTTGACCCATTTCTTCTTCTGCGACGGTTCAGAGTGAGCGTCGCTCATTAAGTTGTCCTTTGTTTGAGGTGGTGATACGCGAGGTGCGCGGCGCATCCAGCGAAGTCTCTAGAGTGCAGAGAGCCGGAAAATAACCCGCCGATGTGGGGCGGTGCTGGAGGGCACAGAAAATGCACAGCTCGCAAAATACTTTCCCATTGTAACGCCGTCAGCGGGTCTACGCACCAGTGAACGAAAGGTTTTACATTACAACTTTCCTCACGTTCGCGCGAGCTATTCTGCGATGGTTCGCAGAACGCACAATGCCCCGCCTCCCTGAAAACCAAGGAGAACGGGGCATTGATTTCGCTAAAAAGCAAAACTGGGAAAGAAGATTTACTTCTTACCGAAGTTGCCGAAGCGTGCGTTGAAGCGCTCGACGCGACCTGCGGAGTCCATGATGCGCTGCTTACCGGTGTAGAACGGGTGCGACTCGGACGAGATTTCAACCTCGACGATCGGGTACTCGTTGCCGTCTTCCCACTTCTCGGTCTTGTCCGAGGTCATGGTGGAACGGGTCAGGAAGACCTTGCCGGATGCGAGGTCGCGGAACAGAACCAGGTTGTAGTCCGGGTGGATTTCTGCCTTCATTGATTACCTTCTTCTGCTACTGGATTTTGCCAGTAGCCCTTATATAGATGGAGTAGGTTTTTCGATGTGCAGCTATCGAGAAAATCTCAGAGCGCATCACCATTGTGCACGCATAGGGCGCGCACAACCCATTAAGGGTACCACCTTCACGGATTAAATCCCAGTACGTTCCCTCACAGGCACCAACCTAGCTGCCGCAAGAGCACCCGAAGAAGGCGCTCACGGGGGTTAAGAATCAAGCTAGGAACTCAGGTTATGAACGCGGGCGAGTCTCCCAGAACGCCACGGCGCTTGCCGCCGCAACGTTCAAAGAATCCACGCCGTGCGACATCGGAATCATCACCGTATCGTCACACGCAGCCAGGGTGCGCGGCGACAGACCGTGCCCTTCCGTACCCAGAATCAGCGCCAGCTTCTCATCCCGACGAGCAGACAGCTCCTCCAGGGTCAGCGAGTCCTCTTCCAGCGCCAACGCCGCGCTCTTAAAGCCCAGCTCGTGCAGGGTCTGCAGGTCGGCAGGCCACGACTCTAGGCGAGCCCACGGCACCTGAAAAACAGTGCCCATCGACACGCGAATCGAACGGCGATACAGCGGGTCGGCGCATCGCGGAGTCACCAGCACAGCATCCACGTCCACCGCGGCAGCCGAACGGAAAATAGCGCCCACATTCGTGTGGTCCCCAATATCTTCCATGATCGCCACGAGAGCGGCACCCTGCAGCAACTGCTCCAGAGTCTGCGGCGCAGGAC
>ERZ1699226.255-NODE-263-length-9399-cov-2.188201_pt1 | contig 9399 bp, 11 predicted proteins | sample MGYA00581547_ERZ1699226 | MGnify/ENA primary metagenome ERZ1699226 (study PRJEB42319, sample SAMD00040328) | human oral metagenome | material: saliva | host: Homo sapiens | study: EMG produced TPA metagenomics assembly of PRJDB4115 data set (Metgenomic analysis of...
GTTTGGGGTATTACTTTAAAATTAATTATAAAAAGCTTCAATAAGTACGTCTTCTAGTACTTTGTTAAATCAGTTGAGCCAAATCTTCCGCAAATCGATCAACATCTATCACCAAGTCCCTCCCTGATTTTTCTATGTTAATTCTTGGAAGTTCTTTTGTGAGTATTCGGTTTGCATCAGCCATATCTTGTGGATAGATATAGAACTGTTGTCCTTGTGGAAACTGATTTTGAACTTGCCATTTTTCAAATTCCTGCAGAAAAGTCTTATGAGACGGCATACGAACCTCTTCAAACATGGAATAATCAAAATATTTCACCAAACGATAAAGACCATGAACTTCATCAGCGAAGCATTTATCTATCTTCTCAAAGGGATAACCCCGTCTCTGATAAGCTAGGCATAAGTTTTGTAAGTTTTGGCTTATCCCAGCTGCGTCTTTTCTTGCCAAGTTTATAAAGTAACGAACAGAAAATTCTTCCATACCTGTTCGTTTTTTCTTCTCGAGAAACTGTTGTGCCAGTATAATAGACTCTGATAATCTGTCTTCATCTTGATAATAAAGAGCGTATAAAATATTAATGACATTTTGGGGATAATAGGTTCCTTTCAGTAAAGGTAAGTCTTCTGGTATAAAAGATGAAATGACTGAAAAATCACTACATGCAAAAGAGGTAAATAAGCCTCTCAAAATACCATCAGTATAGATTGTTGCACTTGCAAGCAAACCACCTCTAATCAATTCGTCTCTTCCAACTTGCCACAAAGCATTATTTAATTGTTTATAATCTCCGTCTAAAAAAGCTATATAGTATGCAAAATACTTGATATCATCTAGCAATAAGCTACTGTACAACTTTGTCCTTAAAACATTATCAGACAATACTTTCGAATCCTTCAAATACTTATGAAAAATTCTCTGATTAGACTCTTCAAATTCCTGCCAGTTTATAGGATTTGAATAATAACCCCAATCCTTAAAACGTTCTTCGCGCATCTTTTGATATTCTTTTATATACTCTTTCATAAGTTCATCCTATCTTTATACAATGTGCAAAAAAAGACTAGACAAATCTAGCCTTTCATTTCAAATTAGAATTTTTTACGTTTACGAGCTGCTTCTGATTTACGTTTACGTTTTACAGAAGGTTTTTCATAGAATTCACGTTTGCGTGTTTCTTGAAGAGTACCAGCTTTAGTAACCGCACGTTTGAAACGACGAAGAGCATCGTCAAGAGATTCATTCTTACGTACTACTGTTTTTGACATATTTTTCACTCCCTTCAAGCCTAAAATCTTAATCATTTTATCATACTTTAAAGGTGCTGTCAAGATCTTTTAAAACTTTTCTAGCCTTCCTAACCTTCATGCCATTTCTTTTTCCGACTTTTTCATTCTTCCTATTTTATGATACAATGGAAGCAAAGAAAACCCTGAAGGAGATACCATGTCAGAAATTTATGATATTACGATTGTTGGGGGCGGACCAGTTGGTCTGTTTGCTGCTTTTTATGGCAATATGCGCCAAGTTAAAGTCAAACTGATTGATTCCTTACCTCAACTTGGAGGGCAACCAGCCATTCTCTATCCAGAAAAAAGTATCCTCGATGTACCCGGATTTACCAATTTAACAGGTGAAGAATTGAGCAACCGCTTGATCGAGCAAGTCAAACGATTCGATACACCGATCTTCCTCAATGAAACTGTAGAGGATATTCAAAAAGAGGGCGACCTCTTCACTATCACTACTTCTCGCCAAGTGCATCAGTCTAAAGCCGTCATCATTGCCATGGGTGGCGGTGCCTTTAAACCACGTGCTCTTGATATCGAGGGGGCTGATACCTTTGATAACGTCCACTATCACGTATCAAACATCCAACAATATGAAGGACAACAGGTGACCGTCCTTGGTGGGGGGGACTCTGCTGTGGACTGGGCTCTTGCTTTTGACAAGATTGCTCCAACTACAATCGTTCACCGTCGGGACAACTTCCGTGCCTTGGAACATAGCGTAGACGTGCCCATACAATCTTCTGTCAGCATCACAACACCATTTGTTCCTAGTCGCTTGTTTGGCTAACATGGTCCTGCCACTCATCTTAAAATCACAAAAGTCAAATCCGATGAAACCGAACTTATCCCGATTGATCACTTATTTGTCAACTATGGCTTTAAATCTTCAATCGGAAACTTGAAAGAATGGGGTGTAGAATTGCAACGCCATAAAATCAAGGTGAATCAGAAACAAGAAACCAGTCTTCCTGGAATTTATGCCTGTGGAGACTGCTGCTTCTATGAAGGAAAGATCGATCTCATCGCTACAGGTCTGGGGGAAGCTCCAACAGCTGTAAACAATGCCATCAACTACATCTATCCAGATAAAAAAGTCCAACCAACGCACTCAACCAGTTTATAATAAAAAAGGCCTTTAGCCTTTTTTATTTTTCTAAATCGTCTGCGATCTTATTGATCTTACGCAAGCGGTGATTGACGCCGCTTTTTGAAATAGGTTGTTGCAAGCTATCTGCGATCTGCTGGATGGAATAATCTGGATGGTTCATCCGGATATAGGCAACTTCTTGCAGGTCACTTGGTAAACTCCCTAGACCGACCGTATCCACAATTTTACTAATATTATTAATGGTTTTCATGCTAGCAGTAACTGTGCGCTGGATATTGGCCATCTCGGCATTATTGGCCCGATTGAGGTCATTACGCGTCTCTCTCATAACCTTGATGGACTCAAATTCCTGCATGGCTTGCATGGCCTCTACCACAATGAGAAAATCAATAATATCTTCCGCTCGTTGCAGATAGGTCACCACTCCTTTTTTCCGCTCGATGGTTTTCGCATCTAGTAAAAATCCTTGCATGAGAAGGGCAATTCCTTCCGCGTGGTCTGTATAAACAGAATGAATTTCCAACTGGTACTTCCCTTTTTCAGGATCCTTGATGGAACCACTCGACAGAAAGGCCCCCCGAAGATAAGCACGACTGGCTACTTCATCTTCTAAAACACTAGCATCAATGCCTGTCTCAATCCCAAAGAAGGCATCTGCCAAATGCAAGTCAGCTAGAATCTCTTCCACCTTTTCATCCAAGAATACTGTGTAAACACGATTTTTTTTCAAATTGGTTTTTTGGTGGTGGCGAATATCCGATTTGGCCTCATAAAAATGATGCAACAATTCATAGATATGGCGAGCGATCTTGGCATTTTCTGTTGTTACCGAGAGCGTCAAGCCCCCCATTGAAATCCCAAGACTTCCAGACATCTTGATAATGGCAGCCAATTCACTCTTTTCAAATCGCTTGAGAGACAATAATTCTTCTTTGACACGAACCGTAAAACTCATTTTCTCACCTGCACGATCTGCATCAACTCTTCGACTACTTTTTCGCCATCATGAAAAGCTCCTCCATTGACCAGCTTTAAGAAATCGGAAGAAATCACTTGGGGAACTTGCGAGTGCAACCCCTTAAAATCGTGCTCTACCTGCACCAAGTATTCATCAAATTTGTTACTGTTCATATAAGCTGCGGGAACCTGATTGATATTGACAAGGACGGTGTCGATGAACTTTTCTCCCAAATGTTTATGGAGCACGGCCACATGGTCACTATCTGTGAAATGTTCGGTTTCTCCTCTTTGGGTCATGATATTGCAAACATAGGCTACTTGGGCTTTGGTTTCAAGGATGGCTTTCCCAATCTCATCGATCATCAAATTAGGAAGGATCGAGGTAAAGAGCGAACCAGGACCCAAGACGACCATATCACTTTCAAGAATAGCTTCCACCACTTTCTTACTAGCTTTTGGTCGTTCTTGATCAAAGGTATTGGTCACATAGACATGATCAATCATGCCGGTGTAGTTGGCAATGTGGCTTTCTCCTACCACTTCTTTTCCATCTTGAAAGACGGCATGAAGGGTCAAGGGACTATCACTGGAAGGATAGATCTTGCCGGTCGTATGAAAGAACTTGGTTAACAACTGCATGGCATTATAGGTCGAGCCTTGCATCTCTGAAATCCCTGCAATGATCAAGTTTCCCAAAGGGTGACCGGCCAAAGGGCCATCATCGTCAGCAAAGCGGTATTGAAAGACCTTCTCATAAAAACGAGGCATATCTGACATGGCAACCAGCACATTTCGAAGATCTCCAGGTGGTGTCAATTTTTGGATGTTCTTCCGCAATTCACCTGAACTCCCGCCATCATCTGCAACGGTTACAATGGCAGTGATATCGACCGGTTTCTTTCTCAGACTATCGAGAATAACAGAAATCCCTGTTCCTCCTCCAATAACGGTTACTTTAGGTTTTCTCATGAGCGATTCACCGTTTCTTTCCGTCTGTCCTTGTCTCTATGACTGCAATTGACCTGCCAATTTTTTTCTAAATCATGCGCTAAGCGCTCTGCAAAGGCTACTGAACGGTGTTGCCCACCGGTACATCCCATAGCAATGGTGAGAACGGATTTACCCTCACGTTTATAGGACGGTAAAATAGGAACTATCAAGTCATGAAGATGACCATAAAACTCCTCTGATTCAGGGTGATCCATGACATAATCATAGACTGCTGGATCCTGACCGGTTAAATTCCGAAGTTCCAATTTGTAGTAGGGGTTTGGAAGGAAACGCACGTCAAAGACAAGGTCGGCATCGATCGGAAGGCCCTATTAAAAACCAAATGACATGACCTCAACCCGAAAATCTGGCTGATTATCTTGACTGGCAAATTGTTCTGCGATCGTTTTTCTCAAATTACGAGGTGTCAACTCAGTCGTATCCACCACATTTTGACTGATATTTTTTAAAGGGGACAAGAGTTCGCGCTCTAGGGTAATCCCATCTAAGACACGGCCATCTGCCGCTAATGGATGGCTACGACGGGTTTCCTTGTATCGTGCTACCAACTCACTATCAGTGGCATCCAAGAACAAGACCTTGAAATCGAGGTCTTCTTGGTTGTCCAATTCATCCAAAATGGTGCGAATTTCATTGAAAAAAGAACGGCTCCGCATATCCACAACAACGGCTAATTTATTGTTATCGGGACTGTGGCGCATGAGCTCAATAAATTTCAGCAAGAGCGCCGGTGGCATATTATCGATGGTAAAGTAACCCAAATCCTCAAACGATTGGATGGCGACGGTCTTGCCCGCACCGCTCATCCCTGTTACCATGACCAGTTGAATCTTACTTTCTGTCATTTTCTCCTCCCAAAATAAAACAGAGTGGCCTACAGTTTCCTGCTCTCCACTCTGTCTTTTTGTCTTTGAATGGTTATTAGGCTTTGATTTCCGCAATAACTTCAATTTCAACCTTCACATCACGTGGCAGGCGTGCTACTTCAACAGCAGATCGAGCTGGAAACTCTGTGGTAAAGACTGTTTTATAGACCTCATTAAAAGGTACAAAGTCATTCATATCACTTAAGAAACAAGTGGTTTTCACCACGTGGTCAAAGTCTGTTCCAGCCTCTTCCAAAATAGCCCCAATGTTCTTTAAGACTTGCTCTGTTTGTTCTTGGATGGTTTCTCCAATGATTTCACCTGTTTCAGGTGACAAGGGAACTTGTCCACTTGCAAAGAGAAGATTCCCTACGATTTTCCCTTGAACATAAGGTCCAATTGCTGCAGGTGCTTTATCTGTATGAATTGTTTTTGCCATAGTATTCTCCAAGTCTATTTACTTCTGCTGGTTTTCTTTTGCTAATTTTTCCCTTTGTAAGCGCAATTTGCGCTTAGGATTTAGCGTATTAAAGAGTTCTTCTAGTTTTTCAGCATTCCAAACATCGGCTGCTGAAACAAAATTTCCATTTTCATCTCGAAAAGATATTGGTTTATCTCCCACTGAAAAAGCCTCACTTCTTATTTGGAATCCTTGATCCACTGGGGATCTATCTTAATCTACAAACTCAAATTCAAATTTACCGATCCGGACAATATCGCCATCTTTTGCCCCACGCGCACGGAGAGCTTCATCAACACCCATGCCACGCAATTGACGAGCAAATTTCATGACCGCTTCATCACGATCGAAATTCGTCATATTAAAGAGTTTTTCAAGTTTTTCACCAGACAAGACCCAAGCGGCATCGTCATCCCGACTGATATCAAAGGCTGGCTGGTCTTCATCAAAGCCATAGTAGACTTCTTCTTGGGCCATTTCGTCTTCTGAATACAAGAGGAATTCTGGTGTTTTGTCTAACAATTCTGCCGTTGCTTCTAACAAGTTGTCCAAACCTTGATGCGCCAAACTAGAGATCGGGAAGATCTGTGGCAGTTCATCAAACTCATCGTAATTGGCCGCCAATTTCTTCTTGAACTCTTTCAAGTTTTCTTGACTCTCTGGCATATCCATCTTATTTGCCACGATAATCTGAGGACGTTCCATCAAACGAAGATTGTAGGTTTCAAGCTCTTTATTAATTTGAACATAATCTTCGTAAGGGTCGCGTCCTTCACTCGCTGACATATCAATAACATGCAAGATAACACGGGTGCGCTCGATGTGACGAAGGAACTGGGTTCCTAGTCCAACCCCTTGGCTAGCCCCTTCAATCAATCCAGGAAGGTCTGCGACTGCAAAGGATTCACCTGACGGTGTCCGAACCATGCCCAAATTTGGAACGATGGTTGTAAAATGATAGGCACCAATTTTTGGTTTGGCTGAAGTAATGACACTAAGAAGGGTTGATTTCCCAACAGAAGGAAAGCCAACCAAACCAACGTCTGCCAAGACCTTGAGTTCTAATTCGAGTTCGCGTTCCTGACCAGGCTCCCCATTCTCAGAAATCTCTGGGGCTGGATTTTTAGGAGTGGCAAAACGAATGTTTCCACGTCCGCCACGGCCACCGTGGGCAACAATGTACTCTTGTCCATTCTCGACTAGGTCCGTAATGACCTTGCCAGTCTCAGCATCTCGGACGGTCGTTCCTTGAGGAACTCGTACATAGAGATCTTCTGCTCCCCGTCCGTGCATCCCTTTGGTCATTCCTTTTTCCCCATTTTGGGCTTTGAAATGCCTGTTATAACGGAAGTCCATCAAGGTACGCAAGCCTTCGTCTACTACGAAGATGACATTGCCACCACGACCTCCATCACCACCCCAAGGTCCGCCATTAGGGACATATTTTTCGCGACGAAAAGCCACCATGCCATCGCCGCCATTTCCAGCCTTGACCTTAATCTTGGCTGTATCTAAAAACATACTCATAAATAGATGATTTCCTTTATTTCTGTGTGCGTCTTAGTAAGAAAGAGCACCAATTGCGGTTGCAAAGATTGCACCAACCGTTACAATCAACATAATCACAATGACCACCATCGTGATCATTTCAAATGGTGTTTTTTTACGTTTTCCGTTATCTCCAAAAGCCACTTCTAATACCTCGATTACTATAAATTCATTAGCCCTATTTTACCACGAAATAGGGGATTTTTCAAATCGAGCCTACACAAAAAGACCAGACAGAAGTCTGATCTTTCATTGATCATATTAAGAATCTTTTCTTACACGTAAAATACCAACCGATAGAACTGCTAGAAAGACACCCATGATAAGAACCACCGGTGTCATCTTTTCACCTGTACTTGGAAGAACTTTTTTCTTACCAGGTTTTGGGGCTTCTTCTTTAACAGAAGATGAAGATGATTTCAATGAAGAACTTGATGTGGATGTTGAGTTCGATTTAGAACTGGAACTCGTTGAAGATGATGAGCTTGATGAAGAACTAGAGCTTGATGAAGAACTAGAGCTTGATGAAGAACTAGAGCTTGATGAAGAACTAGAACTTGATGAGGAGGTTGAGCTAGGTGTCGGTGGTGTTTGTTCTTTCTCACCTAATCCTTCGCCAGATCCTGATTCTAATCTCACTTCGCGGGTTAAACTACGTGGTGCCGGGAAATTAGTTGCTGTCCATGTTAGCGTATTATGAACAAGATCACCTACTTTTGTACCAGGAGCTACTTTGGTCGAATATTCGATATACATTGGCCAGTTGTAGTTATCTCCAAAATTAATGGTAAAGCCAGTAATTTTGCTATCTGCATTCTTTTCGAAGACCGCTTTTTTAGTAAAGTTATCAAGAACTGGAAGATTTAAAATCTGCGCTTCGTTCTTGATGCCACCTGCTACAGGATTATACCGAACAGCACGCAAGCTACCTTCAACTAAAGTTAAACCATCTCCAAATTGGTCTTTAATGACCATTCCTCGAAGCATATCTTGGCGAGCATTTAAGAGAATCCGCCATTTGATAATGGTTGGATCAGACTTATCTTGGTAGCCGTATTTCATCTCATAGTCTCCAGCTTCTCCAGCTGTTTTTTCATAATTCAATGAAAAATCTGTATTTCCTAGTTTAAACTGGATTGGAGATGTTTTTGTAACCACTTCTGAGTCTACTTTTACATCAAAATGAAGAGCAACTCGTTTGTTGAGTGGATGAGATGCGAAATAATCATTAAAGGTAACAGTCACTGTTTTCTTAGCTGTATCAACGACAGCTTTCCCCACCGTCTGACCATTTGATTGACCTTCCTCAAGAACATTGAATTCCAGTGCTGTGTAGAGGGCTAATTCTTTTGGCAAACTAAGAGTTAAGGTATCCCCAGCTTGAATAGTTTGCGAATCTGGAAAGGCTAAATAAATACTTGCTGACAATTTTTCATTTGTCAACACCTTGCTCCCATTTGTTAGCGTGTTACCATCTTTCGTTAGACGTGCTGTCTGTGTATATGATGAGACTTCTGCAGCATGAATTGTTTTAGTCAAACCAACTGTGAATAGAATCGTTAGCACTAAGGTAAGTGCCCATACAATTTGACGAACCTGTTTCATATATACCTCCTCTGCTCGCCTATTTGCGAGCCATGTTTTTTACAAGGTTAAAGTCCGATTTCTGCTTGAACAACTGCAGCAATAGTATCTACATAGTAGTCCACTTCTTCATGGGTTGGAGCTTCTGCCATCACACGAAGGAGGGGTTCAGTTCCACTTGGACGCACGAGGATGCGGCCATTTCCTGCCATTTCCGCTTCCATTTTTTCAATGATTTCACGGATAGCGGGTACTTCCATCGCCTTGTCTTTCATGCTATTTTCAACCCGGATATTGACCAGTTTTTGTGGATAAATGGTTACTTCAGCAGCCAATTCAGATAATTTCTTGCCGGTTTCTTGCATGATTTTTGTCAATTGAACGCCTGTTAATTGACCATCACCTGTTGTGTTGTAATCCATGATGACTACGTGACCAGATTGTTCACCACCAAGATTGTATCCTGATTTGCGCATTTCTTCGACCACATAACGGTCTCCAACAGCTGTGATTTCTTTTTGAATTCCCTTCGCATCTAATGCCTTGTGGAAGCCGAGATTGGACATGAC
>ERZ1699226.263-NODE-272-length-9213-cov-1.786925_pt1 | contig 9213 bp, 8 predicted proteins | sample MGYA00581547_ERZ1699226 | MGnify/ENA primary metagenome ERZ1699226 (study PRJEB42319, sample SAMD00040328) | human oral metagenome | material: saliva | host: Homo sapiens | study: EMG produced TPA metagenomics assembly of PRJDB4115 data set (Metgenomic analysis of...
ATTGTGATATGGATTAATCACTCTGTTTAATAATGAGATTTTTTAGTTTATTTATAATAGCTTAAGTCATGCTCTAGTAAACTATAATTGGTTTTTAAATTTTAAGCCTTTAGCATGTGTCTTAATACTGGTAAATCTAATAATGATGTTACATTAAATAGACTGTTAATACTATATATGTATTACATGTTATTATCATCTTAATTATAGTATTGGTGATACAATCAAAATTGTACATTCTTATATCATCATTTACATAGCTGGGACCTTCTTTATGCATAATAACAGTCTTCTATAAGTGATAATAAACCGTATGTTATAATTTTAATATATAATACAGTTATCAACGGAATGTTGGTTATTAGTATTCGCTCAACTTGTGGTACAATTGGTGCCGAGTTGTGCATGACTTCAGATATTTCAATAGGCATTTGAGGATATTTGTTAAAGGTGACTTGCCATGTATGATTCCGTTGTGATTCTAGGTGATAGGTCAGATTAGGATAATTCTTATTTATATATTGTTGTATTTCGTCCTCACTGTAATGGGAGAGAAGATGATAACCTGTTGTCATTATGAGGGAGAATATGATTAATGGTAATAATACAAATCGTTTAAGAGTAAGTGGCTTCATTGTAGATTCCTTCTATAATGCTCTTAAAAGTTTAGTAACATTGTAAATGATTAAAGACTATCCATTAATTTATTTGGCTCTTTAGACGTTATTTTTATCTTAATTATATTATATCTAAATTATATTTTCTTATATAGTTGATCAGGATTTATGAATATATGTGTTAGAAAATACATTTGATGTAATAGCGTTCACCTTTGAAATATGATATACTATTCTAACGCGCATAATTCGTGCGCGATAGGAGGAAACACATTTAGATGTTAGAAAAATTTGAACAATTAATGATTAGCGAACCTGTTCTAAGAGCGTTAAACGATATGGGCTTTGAAGAGCCTACGCCAATTCAACAGGAAGCTATCCCAGTTGCCATGAGCGGTAAAGACATGATCGGTCAAGCTCAAACAGGTACTGGTAAGACAGCAGCATTTGGCTTGCCTGTATTGGAACGCGTAGACGGGAATGAGCGTCACGTTCAAGTAGTTATTTTATCCCCTACACGAGAATTAGCTATCCAAGTAGCTGAAGAGCTTAACAAAATGGCTCAATACACGAATATCACAGCACTACCTATCTATGGTGGTCAAGATATTAATCGTCAGTTCCGTGCCTTGAAAAAAAATCCACAAATTATCGTTGCCACTCCAGGCCGATTGATGGACCATATGGATCGTGGTTCTATCCACTTTGACCATGTGAAAGTAGTGGTATTGGACGAAGCCGACGAAATGTTAAACATGGGCTTTGTTGATGATATCAATAAAATCTTGGGTGCTATCCCAGAAGACCATCAAACATTGTTGTTCTCCGCAACTATGCCTAAAGCTATTCAACAATTAGCTGAAACATATTTGACAGAGCCAACATTGATTCGTATGAAACCGACTCAAGTTACGATGGACTTAATTGAACAATATTATATCGAAGTGCAAGACCGTCAAAAATTCGATGTTCTTTGCCGCTTGTTCGATATTCAAACACCTGAACTTGCTATTATCTTCACACGTACAAAACGTCGTGTTGATGAAGTAACTGAAGGTCTTAAAAAACGTGGTTACATGGCGGAAGGTATTCATGGCGATTTATCTCAACAAAAACGGGACAGCGTAATTCGTCAATTCCGCGAAGGTACCATCGATATTCTCGTGGCTACTGATGTGGCAGCTCGTGGTCTTGATATTTCTGGCGTATCTCACGTATATAACTATGATATGCCTCAAGATCCTGAAAGCTACACACACCGCGTAGGTCGTACAGGCCGTGCTGGTAAAGCTGGTCAAGCTTTCACGTTCGTTATCCCTCGTGAAATGGAGCATTTACATGCTATCGAGCGTTTAACAAAACGTAAAATCGCACGCCGCCGTGCACCTTCCTTAGGTGAAGTTCTTGAAGGTCAACAACGTTTGGCAATTGAAAGTCTCGTTGAAATGACAGATAATTTAGAAGCATTAGCACCATTCAAATCTAGTGCAGAGGAATTGTTGAATGATACAGATTCCGTAACACTTTTGGCAGCAGCTCTTAAATTGTTAACAAAAGAACCAGATACAACTCCTGTAAATATTACAGAAGAAAAACCATTGCGCGTACGCCGTCGTCGTGAAGGTGGCCGTAGTGACCGCCGCCGTGGTGACCGTCGTAGAGATGGTGATCGCCGCCGTGACGGAGATCGTCGTCGCGATGACCGCCCTCGTCGCAGTCGCGATGACCGCAGAGGTGAACGTCGTGATGACCGCCGCAGAGATGATCGTAGATCTGATCGTCCACGTGGTGATAAAAAACCTCGTCATCAAGGTGAAGGTTTCAAACCTTACTTTAAAGATTAATAGAATGTGGATTGCTTACGAGCAATCCACATTTTTTATTACTTAATAGTTAATACTATCTATCTTGATAAGTGTTGAGAGTTCTGATATAATAGATAATAATTATTTCTTGTGAATGGCCGATAATGGTCGATGCCTTATAGATTTCCAAGTGGAGAAAGGTAGAGTAGAGTATTATGGATATCGCACAAATTCTGCGTAGCCAAGGGTTTAAAGTAACCCCACAACGTATTGCGATTTATGATGCCTTGCGTGGTCATCATGATCATCCAACAGCAGAAATGTTGTATCATACGTTGCGCCCTGAACATCCAAGCATGAGCTTGGCAACCGTGTACAAGACGATGGAGATTTTTGAAAAAATCGGTCTTGTAAAAATTTTAGAAGTAGGTGATGAGCGCGCTCATTACGATTGGGACACACAAGCTCATTCCCATATTCGTTGCATCCGTTGCAACAAGGTAGAGGATATGATGGGCATTGATTTACAAGCGATCAAAACAATTGCTGATCAAGGTAGCGAGTATCAAATCACAGGTCAACATATTACCTTTGAAGGTGTATGCCCTGAGTGTGCTAAAAAAGAAAGTCATTAATACATAACCCCTGTCGCGAAGGGCTCCTTCACGGTAGGGGTTATATTAGTTATATATGTCTTCTATTCATTAGGCTTTTAGAATAGATGTAAGCGTAATAGAATAGATATTAGAATTGAGTATTTTAGAATTTTAGAATTATATAAATATGAAGGAGTATTATGTTTGTCATCGGCAGTCATTTATCAATTAGCAAAGGTTATTTAAATATGGGGAAGGAAGCCACTAAAATTGGTGGCAATACATTCCAATACTTCACGCGTAATCCTCGCGGCGGTGGTATACGGGCTCTCGACTTAGAGGATATGAATAGCCTTGGTGCATATATGAAAGAGCATAACTTTGGTACCTTGTTAGCTCATGCGCCATATACATATAATCCATGTGCTGCAAAGGAAGACTTGCGTGCTTTTGCAAAACAATCCATGATGGAAGATTTAGAACGCATGGAATATTTACCAGGGCAAATGTATAACTTTCACCCTGGTAGCCATGTGAAGCAAGGTGTAGATCAAGGCATCGAATACATCGTGGAGTGCTTGAATGAAATTTTATTCCCTGGCATGAAAACAACAGTTCTCTTAGAAGTCATGGCAGGTAAGGGTACAGAAATTGGTTCTCGCTTTGAAGAAATTGCACGCATCATCGATGGTGTGAAATTAAAAGAATATATGGGTGTTTGTGTAGATACTTGTCACATTCACGAAGGTGGTTATGATATCGTCAATAATCTTGATGGTGTTATTGATGAGTTTGACCGTATTGTAGGCTTAGACCGTTTAAAAGCCATTCACTTGAATGACTCTAAAAATCCTATGGGTGCTCATAAAGATCGGCACGAAAAAATTGGGGAAGGTCACATCGGTATCGATGCCATCGCTCGCATTGTGACACATCCTAAATTGACGAACTTGCCGTTCTATTTGGAAACGCCAAACGAACTCGATGGGTATGCAAAAGAAATTGCTATGTTACGCTCTATTGTAGAGAATCAATAATTAAGCTAAAACGCAGTCTTAGTTATATAATTATTTATATAACTACATTCAGATAAGGTATAGGGAGAGCTGGAAAGGGGGATAAAATGCGTTTTTTACATACTGCTGATTGGCATTTAGGACGTATTTTTTATGGTCAGTATTTAACAGATGACCAAGCTCATGTGTTGGAGAATCAGTTCTTTTCTATTTTGAAAGATGAAAAAATCGACGGCATCTTGTTAGCCGGGGATGTATTTGATAGAGCGGTACCTCCTATTGAAGCTATTGAGTTATGGGATTCCATCATTACCCGTCTCGCTATGGATTATAAGGTGCCACTCTTCGTGGTAAGCGGTAATCACGATGGCGCTGAACGCCTTGAGGTGGGCCGCTCTATGTTGAGTCGATCAGGAATTCATATTTGGGGATCCCCTCATCATGCATTACAACCCTTTGAATTTGAAGGGGCTGATGGCAAAGTGGCCATTTGCCCTATGCCCTTTAGCGAGCCTTGTCGCATTGGGGATGCATTAGGTCTGGGGGCAACTGTATCAAAACCTGTTGATATAGATATGAGCGAGGACTCCCTGTTCTCCTATGTGGAGACTGATAAGCAAGAGCCAGCATCACTTAATTTACATAATTACGACCAAATGTATCAGGCTTGGAGCAACCATTTACGCAATCAAGTGCCAAAGGGGATGCGTAGCATTGCTATTAGTCATGCCTTTGTAATGGGCGGTGATGTAGGTGGCTCTGAGCGTACCTTGTCTATCGGTGGTAGTGAACAAGTAAGTCCACAAGTCTTTAAAGACTTTCACTATACAGCCCTTGGCCATTTGCATGGGCCTCAGAGAATGGGGGCAGACTATATTCGCTATAGCGGATCGCCATTAAAGTATTCCTTTGATGAGCATATGCAGAAGAAATCTTTTACCATCGTTGATATGGATGCAAAAGGTAACGTAGATATTAGCACCATTCCTGTAGAAGCGAAGCGAGATGTAGTTATTTTAGAAGGTTACTTTGAAGACCTCCTAAATAATAAAGAATTACAAGCTAAGCATAAAGATGATTACGTGCAGGCTCGATTGCTTGATACGATGCCTATAATGGATGGGATGGCTAAGCTGCGCCAAGTGTATCATCGATGCATGACTATTGATTTAGTAGGTCGCGTGGCAACTCCTATGGCAGATATGGATGAAGCCGTTTTTAAAGAGTTAAACGAACGCGAATTATTTAATCAGTTTGCTGAAACCGTGTGGAAAGAGCCATTAACAGAGCGTGAGCAACAATACATTAACTCTGTATGGGATCGAATTCTAAAGGAGGACTAAATGAAGCCTATATCTTTAACTATAGAAGCCTTTGGTCCGTACCGCGATTCGGTTACCTTGTACTTTAATGAGCTCCAAAACCATTCCAGGTTCCTCATCTCTGGTCCTACAGGGGCGGGGAAAACATCTATACTAGATGCGATGGTGTATGCCTTGTATGGTGAGCCTAGTGGAGAGGTGCGCAAAACGGATGCTATCCGTAGTGATTTTGCAGAACCGCAGAATATGACGCGTGTTGATTTTTCCTTTGCTATTGGTGAGGCTCAGTATCGTGTTGAAAGATTGCCAAAACAATTGGTAGCTAAAAAACGTGGTACAGGTATGCGTGAGCAGAATGCTAGTGCTACTGTATACGAAATGAAAGATGGGGAGTGGAAAGTTATTGCTACCTCTGCCGCTGCTATTCGTGATACGATTCAACGAATTATAGGTTTTCGTAAAGATCAATTCTTACAAGTAGTACTTTTACCGCAAGGGGAGTTTAGAAAATTATTAGTAGCCTCCACCAGTGAACGAGAGGAGTTATTACATACACTCTTTAGAACTGAGTTATATCGAAGATTACAGGATGCCCTAAAATCTGCTTATGATGAGGCAAGATCCGGTATTGAAGAAAATATAACAAAACAATCTGCATTACTGCAATCCATTCCTCATGATGAAGAAATTCCTGTACTAACTATTGAACATGTACGAGAGCTTTTGAAAGATAGAGAACCTCGTCGTGATACGATTGTTGTTGAACGTGATAAAGCTGTAGATGTAGTGGACCAGTTCAATACATTGCGCAATGAGTGGGCCTTATATAATCAGGCACAACAATCTCTTACCGGTGCTACGAATAAATTAGATTTGGTAAAAGCAAGAGAAGAGGAGCGGGCTAGTTTACATAAAAAGGTTCAGTTCCTTACTGGTTTAACACCAAGCTATGAATTGTATAAACAACTTAGTGATAAACAGGCTACATTAAAAACCTTGGAAACGGCACTTTCAGATGCAAAAAAAGGTGTAGATGTCGCAACTCAACATGAGTCTAAATGTACAGCGGCTTATGGAATGTTAGAATCTCAAGCTGAAACTATGCAAGCTAAGAGGACTACGTTAGCTCAATTACAACAGCAGGCCGAACAATTTACAGAGTTATCCGTGCTAAATAAGGAATTAAGCACATTAAATAGCCAGTTAGAAACACAAGACCGCGAGAAAAGTGAAGCTAAGTTGCAGGCTCAGCACAAGCTAGTAGCTGATTTAGAGGCTAAGTTAGTTGAAGTGAGAAAACAGTTTCAAGCTAATAGTAAAGCCTTAGAGTCCATTCCTCACATCCAAGAGCAGTTGAGCCAGTTGCAACGATATTCTGAATTGTTAGCAGAGAAACAAAAGGCTCAAAACGATATTGATGCTAAGGAGGGGTCTTTAGCGATTCTAGATGAATCTGTAAAGAACTCAACGATACAGCTTGAACGTTTAGAACATCTGATGGCAGAGGGACGGGCTTTTGAACTGGTTCATTTGGTAGTAGATAATGAGCCTTGCCCTGTATGTGGTTCTACCGAGCATCCACAGTTAGCATCCAAGCCTGAGTTGTATCCTACAAAAGAGGAAATAGAAGCGGCTCGTACGGTGCGGGATGAGGCGATACAAAAGCAGGCTAGCGAAATTGGTCAGAAAGAAACGTTATCGTTTCGTCTACATGAGTTAGATGAACAAGTTAAAGACCAAGTTTCTAAACTCAAATCATCCATTGATAATTTTTCAGAAGATGTATTTGATTCAATTCAACAAGGCTTGGCGTCTCAAATGGAGCAGCTTACAGCTTTACGTAGAGACACTGAACAGTTGAGCGAAATTATAACTAAAAATGAGTATGACTTGATTGAGGGTAAAGATACATTAGCGAAATTGGAAATCGGTCATAATGAATTGCTTAATGATTTGCATGACGTAGCGGTTCAGATTAGCTCTGTACAGGCTAAGATAGATGGGCTATCTAAGATATTGCCAACTACAGATCTTGATTCCTGGCATAAACAGATCGAATCATTAGAGACTGAAATTAACACATACGATGAGCAGTTGAAGCTTTGTAAATCAAGTCTAGATGCTGCTAAAGAGCAGCTCAACGCTAAACTGGGACGTTTAGAAATCTTATTTGCACAAGTGCAGGAAGAAACAAAAAATCTTGATGGATTTTACCAAGAATATGTAAAATCATTACAATCAATTCCTGTATCTGAAGATGACTTTATAGCTGCGCTAGGTGATTATAAGGCCTTAGATGCGTTTAGAACTGAGCTACATACATTAGAGGAGGCTTTTAGTACAGCTCAAGCTGTATATGATGCGGCTTTGAAACATGCCCAGTCTGTAATAGAACCAAGTGATACGATTTCTGACGAAGTATATGATACGGCCGTAGAGAAACGTGATAATTTAGTAGGTTCTCTTGCGGCTTGGGATAAAGAAACGAAACATATTGAAACAACACTGGCTTCCCTAGAAACACTTGAACAAGCTATGGGCGAAGCCCGTGAGGAAGTGACTTTCTTAAGTCGTCTAAATGACTTAGCAAATGGTGGTGAACAAGGGTTTAAAAATGTAACCTTTGAGCGCTACGTACTGGGGGCTATCTTAGATGAAGTCGTATATGCAGCTAATTTACGGCTTCAAACGATGAGTCGTAATCGTTATTCCTTGGAACGTTCTGACTATACTGGTGGTGGACGGGGGAAACAAGGCCTCGATTTGGCAGTCATGGATGCTTTCACAGGTCAGTCAAGACCAGCGAACACCTTGTCTGGTGGTGAAACCTTTTTGGCGTCGATGGCTCTTGCCTTAGGTCTTGCGGATGTCATTCAAAGTTATGCAGGTGGTATTCATATGGATACGATGTTCATCGACGAAGGCTTTGGTACTTTAGATCCGGATACATTAGAACTTGCCATGGAAACATTGGTACAATTACAATCTTCTGGACGCCTCATCGGCATGATTTCTCATGTACCTGAATTAAAGACTCGTATACCTGCCCACTTAGAGGTCACACGTGGTGATGATGGCAGTACAGCAAAATTTGTGATTAACTAGCTATAGAATTGCCAAATGTGATACTATTAAAAGAGGATAATTCCTACAAAAACATACTGGAATTAATTAAGGAGGTCCTATGAAGTTTTCATTTGCTCACAATAATATAAATGTTAAGGATCTTGATAAAAGTTTAGCTTTCTATAAAGAGGCTTTATTACTTGAGGAATCTCGCCGCTTGGAAGATCCAAGTGGTGCTTTCATCCTTGTATATTTAAAAAGTCCATATACAGCGCATGAGCTAGAACTTACTTGGTTGCGTGACTGGGATCGCCCTTATAATTTGGGAGACAATGAATTCCACTTAGCATTTTATGTAGATGACTATGAAGCAGCTCTTAAAAAACACAAAGAGATGGACGTTGTAGCCTACGAAAATGCTGATATGGGGATTTACTTCATTGCCGATCCAGACGGTTATTGGACAGAAATCATTCCGGCGGGTAAATATTAATGGAATATATGTTAACTCGTTTAGAATGGTTAGTTGGACCAGATAAAATCCAAACCTTAAAGAATACATCTGTGGCTCTCTTTGGTGTCGGTGGTGTAGGCGGTGGAGCTCTTGAGGCTCTAGTACGTGCAGGTGTTGGACGAATCGTTCTTATCGATGGAGACTCTATAGCACATAGTACTTTGAACAGCCACATGTTTACAAATCACGACACCTTTGGTTTGCGTAAGGTAGAGGTCGCCACGGCGTGAGCTCTTTCTATTCAACCAGATGTGGTTCTAGAAAATTTTGATATTCT
>ERZ1699226.264-NODE-273-length-9204-cov-7.895230_pt1 | contig 9204 bp, 7 predicted proteins | sample MGYA00581547_ERZ1699226 | MGnify/ENA primary metagenome ERZ1699226 (study PRJEB42319, sample SAMD00040328) | human oral metagenome | material: saliva | host: Homo sapiens | study: EMG produced TPA metagenomics assembly of PRJDB4115 data set (Metgenomic analysis of...
AGGCATGATGGCCAATGGCCTGAGCAAAGAGCAAGCCCTGGCTGCGATAAATAGCACCATTTCCCAACAAGGCTTTATTATTGGTTCGAATGAAATCTTCTTGGCAGGCAGTATCATATTCATCAGCATGATCCCCATTATTTGGCTGGCAAGACCACCATTTAACGGCTCCAGTGGGGGAGGGCATTAAATAAAAGGCCGTCTGAATTTCAGGCGGCCTTTTATATATATATTATTTAAGACTTAATAGCAGATCCCTAAATGCATTTGGATCTTTAATAAACGTCATTTCTCCTGATTGAGGGAAATGGAAATCGAGCAGGCGAGATACCCAGAAACGAATACATCCGGCTCTTTGTGCAGTAGGAAAATACGCGCGTTCTTCATCAGATAAAGGACGCACGCTTTCATAGCCATGGATAAAAGCATCATAAAGAGCAGGGTCTAATTTATTATCGGCTGTCCGCGCCCAGTCGTTAACCGCAATGGCCAAGTCGTACATGAAATTACCATTGCACGCATAATAAAAATCGATAAAGCCGGAAACTTCATCTCCATTAAGCAGTACGTTATCTTTAAATAAATCGGCATGGATAATACCGGAAGGCAAATGTTCTCCAAGATTTTCATCTAAAGCAGCAATTTCAGCTTGAAGCAGTTTGGCATCTTCGCTATCTAAAACCGGGAGCAACTGGGTGCAGGCATCGTGCCACCAGCCATCATAACGGGGATTTTTCATTTTTAAAGGAAAATCTTGGCCGGCTAAATGCATTTTGGCCAACATCGCACCAGTGTGGAAACATTGTGCCTCAGTCGGCCAGCCGGTATCGGAGCCATTCAAACAAGTTACCAAGCAAGCAGGTTTTCCGGCTAACATAGAATGCAGTCCACCATCTTTACGAGCAATCGGAGCGGCGCAGGCAACGCCATTTTGGCTTAAGTGTTGGTTTAGCTCTAAAAAGAAAGGCAGTTCCTCTGATTTTAAAACCTCAAAAACAGTCAACACATAACGACCGGTTGAAGTAGTCAGAAAATAATTACTGTTAGTAATTCCTTGAGCAATCCCCTGCAAAGAGACAAAATCTCCCAAATCATATTGCAGCAAGAAATCGCGCATTTGAGCGTCGGAAACACTGGTATAGACAGACATAGCAGACTCGAGGCTAATTTAAAGAATTAAAAAACATCATACCAAAAAATAAGCAGCAACAATATAAATTAAAGCAAGGGTCAAATTCAAAAGGCCGTCTGAAAGAGCAATTCAGACGGCCTTTATTTTGTGTTTTTTTGAATGTATGGATAGTGTAGAAAGGTTATTGGAGTTTTTTATAAAATAAAAACCCTGTTAAAACAGGGCGGTGGTTGGATTTTTGAAAATAATTTCGAGAAAGGTGTTGACTGGTTTTGTTGTGAGGCGTATAGTTCGGTTCTTCGCTGCTGACGCGGTGAAGAAAACGAAGCAGACAGTATAACACAGTTGGTTGAAATTTTCGATAATTTTAGTTGACATTTGCTAAATGTACTGTATAATTCGATTCGCTCTTTAAAAAACAGATTACCGATAAGTGTGAGTGCATTAGGCCTCACACTGTTTGAAAGACAGACAAGATGATGTTTTAGACATTGTCCTGTCGGTTTCTTTGAAGCAGACCAGAAGTTATAAGTTAGAGATTGAACATAAGAGTTTGATCCTGGCTCAGATTGAACGCTGGCGGCATGCTTTACACATGCAAGTCGGACGGCAGCACAGAGAAGCTTGCTTCTTGGGTGGCGAGTGGCGAACGGGTGAGTAACATATCGGAACGTACCGAGTAATGGGGGATAACTAATCGAAAGATTAGCTAATACCGCATATTCTCTGAGGAGGAAAGCAGGGGACCTTCGGGCCTTGCGTTATTCGAGCGGCCGATATCTGATTAGCTAGTTGGTGGGGTAAAGGCCTACCAAGGCGACGATCAGTAGCGGGTCTGAGAGGATGATCCGCCACACTGGGACTGAGACACGGCCCAGACTCCTACGGGAGGCAGCAGTGGGGAATTTTGGACAATGGGCGCAAGCCTGATCCAGCCATGCCGCGTGTCTGAAGAAGGCCTTCGGGTTGTAAAGGACTTTTGTCAGGGAAGAAAAGGATAGGGTTAATACCCCTGTTTGATGACGGTACCTGAAGAATAAGCACCGGCTAACTACGTGCCAGCAGCCGCGGTAATACGTAGGGTGCGAGCGTTAATCGGAATTACTGGGCGTAAAGCGAGCGCAGACGGTTACTTAAGCAGGATGTGAAATCCCCGGGCTCAACCTGGGAACTGCGTTCTGAACTGGGTGACTAGAGTGTGTCAGAGGGAGGTAGAATTCCACGTGTAGCAGTGAAATGCGTAGAGATGTGGAGGAATACCGATGGCGAAGGCAGCCTCCTGGGATAACACTGACGTTCATGCTCGAAAGCGTGGGTAGCAAACAGGATTAGATACCCTGGTAGTCCACGCCCTAAACGATGTCAATTAGCTGTTGGGCAACTTGATTGCTTAGTAGCGTAGCTAACGCGTGAAATTGACCGCCTGGGGAGTACGGTCGCAAGATTAAAACTCAAAGGAATTGACGGGGACCCGCACAAGCGGTGGATGATGTGGATTAATTCGATGCAACGCGAAGAACCTTACCTGGTCTTGACATGTACGGAATCCTCCAGAGACGGAGGAGTGCCTTCGGGAGCCGTAACACAGGTGCTGCATGGCTGTCGTCAGCTCGTGTCGTGAGATGTTGGGTTAAGTCCCGCAACGAGCGCAACCCTTGTCATTAGTTGCCATCATTTAGTTGGGCACTCTAATGAGACTGCCGGTGACAAGCCGGAGGAAGGTGGGGATGACGTCAAGTCCTCATGGCCCTTATGACCAGGGCTTCACACGTCATACAATGGTCGGTACAGAGGGTAGCCAAGCCGCGAGGTGGAGCCAATCTCACAAAACCGATCGTAGTCCGGATTGCACTCTGCAACTCGAGTGCATGAAGTCGGAATCGCTAGTAATCGCAGGTCAGCATACTGCGGTGAATACGTTCCCGGGTCTTGTACACACCGCCCGTCACACCATGGGAGTGGGGGATACCAGAAGTAGGTAGGGTAACCGCAAGGAGCCCGCTTACCACGGTATGCTTCATGACTGGGGTGAAGTCGTAACAAGGTAGCCGTAGGGGAACCTGCGGCTGGATCACCTCCTTTCTAGAGAAAGAAGAGGTCTGATGCATTCACACTTATCGGTAAACTGTAAAAGATGCGGAAGAGAAAAGCTTGAGTGAAGACAAGATTCGCTTAAGAAGAGAATCCGGGTTTGTAGCTCAGCTGGTTAGAGCACACGCTTGATAAGCGTGGGGTCGGAGGTTCAAGTCCTCCCAGACCCACCAAGAACGGGGGCATAGCTCAGTTGGTAGAGCACCTGCTTTGCAAGCAGGGGGTCATCGGTTCGATCCCGTTTGCCTCCACCAAGAACTTTACAAATCAAAGGAAGTCTGCTATACTTAGCAGCTTATTTTGATTTGCGAAGTGAAATATCGACGCATCGATCTTTAACAAATTGGAAAGCCGAAATCAACAAACAAAGACTATGAGTTTGTTTTGATTTTTTGTTCTTTGCAAAGGATAAAAAATCTCTCGCAAGAGAAAAGAAAACAAACACAGTATTTGGGTGATGATTGTATCAACTTAATCCTGAAACACAAAAGGCAGGATTAAGACACAACAAGCAGTAAGCTTTATCAAAGTAGGAATTTCAAGTTTGCTTCCCTAGTCAACGGGTAGGTAAACGAAGTCAGAGAGGTTCTTGAAATGATAGAGTCAAGTGAATAAGTGCATCAGGTGGATGCCTTGGCGATGATAGGCGACGAAGGACGTGTAAGCCTGCGAAAAGCGTGGGGGAGCTGGCAATAAAGCTATGATCCCGCGGTGTCCGAATGGGGAAACCCACCTCTTAGGAGGTATCCTTATCTGAATACATAGGATAAGCGAAGCGAACCCGGAGAACTGAACCATCTAAGTACCCGGAGGAAAAGAAATCAACCGAGATTCCGCAAGTAGTGGCGAGCGAACGCGGAGGAGCCTGTACGTGATAACTGTCGAGATAGAAGAACAAGCTGGGAAGCTTGACCATAGTGGGTGATAGTCCCGTATTCGAAATCTCAATAGTGGTACTAAGCGTACGAAAAGTAGGGCGGGACACGTGAAATCCTGTCTGAATATGGGGGGACCATCCTCCAAGGCTAAATACTCATCATCGACCGATAGTGAACCAGTACCGTGAGGGAAAGGCGAAAAGAACCCCGGGAGGGGAGTGAAATAGAACCTGAAACCTGATGCATACAAACAGTGGGAGCACCCTTGTGGTGTGACTGCGTACCTTTTGTATAATGGGTCAACGACTTACATTCAGTAGCGAGCTTAACCGAATAGGGGAGGCGTAGGGAAACCGAGTCTTAATAGGGCGAACAGTTGCTGGGTGTAGACCCGAAACCGAGTGATCTATCCATGGCCAGGTTGAAGGTGCCGTAACAGGTACTGGAGGACCGAACCCACGCATGTTGCAAAATGCGGGGATGAGCTGTGGATAGGGGTGAAAGGCTAAACAAACTCGGAGATAGCTGGTTCTCCCCGAAAACTATTTAGGTAGTGCCTCGAGCAAGACACTGATGGGGGTAAAGCACTGTTATGGCTAGGGGGTTATTGCAACTTACCAACCCATGGCAAACTAAGAATACCATCAAGTGGTTCCTCGGGAGACAGACAGCGGGTGCTAACGTCCGTTGTCAAGAGGGAAACAACCCAGACCGCCAGCTAAGGTCCCAAATGATAGATTAAGTGGTAAACGAAGTGGGAAGGCCCAGACAGCCAGGATGTTGGCTTAGAAGCAGCCATCATTTAAAGAAAGCGTAATAGCTCACTGGTCGAGTCGTCCTGCGCGGAAGATGTAACGGGGCTCAAATCTATAACCGAAGCTGCGGATGCCAGTTTACTGGCATGGTAGGGGAGCGTTCTGTAGGCCGATGAAGGTGCATTGTAAAGTGTGCTGGAGGTATCAGAAGTGCGAATGTTGACATGAGTAGCGATAAAGCGGGTGAAAAGCCCGCTCGCCGAAAGCCCAAGGTTTCCTACGCAACGTTCATCGGCGTAGGGTGAGTCGGCCCCTAAGGCGAGGCAGAAATGCGTAGTCGATGGGAAACAGGTTAATATTCCTGTACTTGATTCAAATGCGATGTGGGGACGGAGAAGGTTAGGTTGGCAAGCTGTTGGAATAGCTTGTTTAAGCCGGTAGGTGGAAGACTTAGGCAAATCCGGGTCTTCTTAACACCGAGAAGTGACGACGAGTGTCTACGGACATGAAGTAACCGATACCACGCTTCCAGGAAAAGCCACTAAGCTTCAGTTTGAATCGAACCGTACCGCAAACCGACACAGGTGGGCAGGATGAGAATTCTAAGGCGCTTGAGAGAACTCGGGAGAAGGAACTCGGCAAATTGATACCGTAACTTCGGGAGAAGGTATGCCCTCTAAGGTTAAGGACTTGCTCCGTAAGCCCTGGAGGGTCGCAGAGAATAGGTGGCTGCGACTGTTTATTAAAAACACAGCACTCTGCTAACACGAAAGTGGACGTATAGGGTGTGACGCCTGCCCGGTGCTGGAAGGTTAATTGAAGATGTGCAAGCATCGGATCGAAGCCCCAGTAAACGGCGGCCGTAACTATAACGGTCCTAAGGTAGCGAAATTCCTTGTCGGGTAAGTTCCGACCCGCACGAATGGCGTAACGATGGCCACACTGTCTCCTCCCGAGACTCAGCGAAGTTGAAGTGGTTGTGAAGATGCAATCTACCCGCTGCTAGACGGAAAGACCCCGTGAACCTTTACTGTAGCTTTGCATTGGACTTTGAAGTCACTTGTGTAGGATAGGTGGGAGGCTTTGAAGCAGAGACGCCAGTCTCTGTGGAGCCGTCCTTGAAATACCACCCTGGTGTCTTTGAGGTTCTAACCCAGACCCGTAATCCGGGTCGGGGACCGTGCATGGTAGGCAGTTTGACTGGGGCGGTCTCCTCCCAAAGAGTAACGGAGGAGTTCGAAGGTTACCTAGGTCCGGTCGGAAATCGGACTGATAGTGCAATGGCAAAAGGTAGCTTAACTGCGAGACCGACAAGTCGAGCAGGTGCGAAAGCAGGACATAGTGATCCGGTGGTTCTGTATGGAAGGGCCATCGCTCAACGGATAAAAGGTACTCCGGGGATAACAGGCTGATTCCGCCCAAGAGTTCATATCGACGGCGGAGTTTGGCACCTCGATGTCGGCTCATCACATCCTGGGGCTGTAGTCGGTCCCAAGGGTATGGCTGTTCGCCATTTAAAGTGGTACGTGAGCTGGGTTTAAAACGTCGTGAGACAGTTTGGTCCCTATCTGCAGTGGGCGTTGGAAGTTTGACGGGGGCTGCTCCTAGTACGAGAGGACCGGAGTGGACGAACCTCTGGTGTACCGGTTGTAACGCCAGTTGCATAGCCGGGTAGCTAAGTTCGGAAGAGATAAGCGCTGAAAGCATCTAAGCGCGAAACTCGCCTGAAGATGAGACTTCCCTTGTGGTTTAACCACACTAAAGAGTCGTTCGAGACCAGGACGTTGATAGGTGGGGTGTGGAAGCGCGGTAACGCGTGAAGCTAACCCATACTAATTGCTCGTGAGGCTTGACTCTATCATTTGAAGAACTTCAAAAGATAAAAGCTTACTGACTGATTCAGTCATCACCAAATAATTGATTAAGGCTTTACCGATTTGTAACAGTTTAAGTTTGGCGGCCATAGCGAGTTGGTCCCACGCCTTCCCATCCCGAACAGGACCGTGAAACGACTCAGCGCCGATGATAGTGTGGTTCTTCCATGTGAAAGTAGGTCACCGCCAAACACCCATTCCGAAGCCCCCGACTGATGTCGGGGGCTTTTTACATGCCTGTCGTTTCTGTCGGTTTGGCGGCAGAATTGGGGTAACAGGTGTTGGGACCAAACATTGGGGTAGTGATGTGCCGGTGTTTATGGAGTAGTCGTGCATCTTGGTATTGGAATCGGAAATATTTACCCTGTTGTTATTCTTGCACAAAAGTACCGAAAGTTACGGTTAACCGTTTGGAATGTTTGAAATCGAACGGTATTTGCGTTAATATGTCGTATGCATTTATATGGAGTGGGGCCGTGTTCTACTGTCGTGTGGCAGTGTCGGCGGGGTGGGTAAAACCGTCCTGCAGACGGCCCGGTTGATTCAATCTGACACGTTATAGGAAAACCCTGATGAAGAAATTTTTATTTGGTGTATTTGCCGCCGTTTGTACGGCATTCTCTTTGGCTGCCGTGAACGTCAATACGGCCTCTTCTGCGGAGCTGGAGGCATTGCCGGGTATCGGCCCGGCTAAGGCGAAGGCGATTGTGGAATACCGTCAGAAGAACGGTGCGTTCAAATCGGTGGAGGAGCTGAAAAACGTGAAGGGCATCGGTGATGCGGTGCTGAACAAGTTGAAGGCGGAGGCGACGGTTTCTTCTGCCGTGCCTAAGGCCGCGCAGCCTGCCGTGAAAAAATAAGCCTGACGGTTAACTGCCGTATACGCCGCCCCGAGGCCGAACCGTTTGCCGGTTCCGGCTGACGGGCGGCTTTGTATGGGGCAGTGGGAATGAAGACTTGGACCAGTGGAGACTTTAGATTGGGTGAAGGGATAAACGGATAGTCTCTTGTTGGATAGGGTATAAAAGATAAAGGGAATAAAGATATGTACTTAAAAACATTTGACGGAAAACGGAATAGGGCAACTGTGCAGAGGGGGTACTCCTTGATACAGCTGTTGGTGGTGATGCTGTTGGTTTCGATATTGGCGACGGCGGCCTTTACGGCTTATCGGGAATCGGTCCGCTCAGCCAACCTGCGTGCGGCGCATGCCGCCCTACTGGAAAATGCGCGCTTTATGGAGCAGTTCTACACGAAAAAGGGCAGCTTTAAGCTGACGTCGACGAAGTGGCCGGAATTGCCGGTGAAGGAGGCGGGCGGTTTCTGTATCAGGATGAGCGGTCAGGCTAAGGGGATTCTGGAGGGTAAGTTTACCTTGAAGGCGGTGGCGCTGGACAGGGAGGCGGAGCCGAGGGTGCTGCGCTTGAACGAGTCGTTGACGGCGGTGGTGTGTGGGAAGATGAAGGGTAAGCTCAGTAAACGTGATGGTGACCGCCTTGGTTTCCCTGTGTTCCCATTGGAGTGGCACGACCCTAAGACAGGTGAAGTAAGTTCAGGCTACCGTGAGAGTGGCTATTTCCCAGAGGCAGTAGTCAACTTCTTGGCACTTTTGGGCTGGAACCCTGGTACAGAACAGGAACTCTTCTCGCTTGAGGAACTTGTAAAAGCATTCGATATCACGAAGTGTTCAAAGAGTGGAGCTAAGTTTGACTATCAGAAGGGTATGTGGTTTAACCACGAATACATCCTCCAAAAGTCTAATGATGAGATAGCACAACTCTTTGCACCAATCGTAGCTAATAATGGCATCGAGGCTACTATGGAGCAGGTAACACAGGTTGTACACATGATGAAAGACCGTGTTAGCTTCGTGAAAGAACTTTGGGAGCTTTGCTCTTTCTTCTTCATTGCACCAACAAGCTATGATGAGAAGACTGTTAAGAAACGTTGGAAGGAATATTCTGCACAGCAGATGAGCGAGCTTGCTGATGTTTTGGAGGGAATCGAAGACTTCAGTGTTGAAGGTCAGGAACCTATTGTTTTGAAGTGGGTAGAGGACAAAGGCTATAAGCTTGGTGATATCATGAACGCATTCCGACTCACCCTTGTTGGTATTGGTAAGGGTCCTGGAATGTTCGATATATCTGCTTTCCTTGGCAAAGAGGAAACCTTGAAGCGTATGCACAAGGCTATTGAGGTGTTGGGATAAGCACCTTGAAAGGCTAAATTAATTGAGCCGAGTATGTATAATATAATAATGTATGCCATCCAGTTCGGTATCGCTGTGGGTAGTCTTTTCAATGAAAAGCTACGTAAAATGTGGCGAGGAGAACAGGAGGCTGTGCGGATTTTACGTGAGAAGGTGGAGCCAGACGCTCAATATGTTTGGTTTCATGCTGCTTCATTGGGCGAGTTCGAACAAGGTCGCCCTTTGATAGAGCAGATACGAAAAGACTATCCGCAATATAAGATTC
>ERZ1699226.268-NODE-277-length-9043-cov-2.270188_pt1 | contig 9043 bp, 10 predicted proteins | sample MGYA00581547_ERZ1699226 | MGnify/ENA primary metagenome ERZ1699226 (study PRJEB42319, sample SAMD00040328) | human oral metagenome | material: saliva | host: Homo sapiens | study: EMG produced TPA metagenomics assembly of PRJDB4115 data set (Metgenomic analysis of...
GATTATCAGTCTGCGCTCACATCATACTCTTCAAGAAACAGCCAAGTTGGCCGGATGTAGCGTATCCTTGGTGAAACTGGTAATGCGACAACATAAACAATCCCTAATTTCAGAAAAGGAATAAAAATGGCTACTTTAATGCAGAAAGACGCTTTGATTGAACGTGTGGCTTCAGTTTTGGCCATGATTGCTCGAAAAACACCACGAAGCGAAGGCCGTACACCTGAACAAAGTCGTTTGGTCGCCTTACGCCGGGAACTGTATGCTTCAGAACCTGAAGATATTGATTTTGACAAAGTAGTGAGTGAGTGCAATCAGATTTATCAAAAGTATTCTGTCTAGTCAGATAAGGAAGGTAGTTATCTATTAGCTGAACAGTACAGCTTTAATATTGTAAATAGGGGAGTAGTCTCGGAAGTAACAGGTTCATTGACGATTCATGTACTGCAAGCTCGGTTGCTAATTTATTACCTGAGACCTTTGCAAAATTCCTTTTCCCCCAGACAGCCGAAATCCAAACACAGGTTTTCGGCTGTTTTTGTTTCAAATATCCACTGATTTTACTCAAATACCCCCTTAATCCCCCTTGAATACCTGATTAATCAGGCATCCGGCCGCCTTTTAGGTGGCAACAGGCGCACTTAGCCTGTTGGAGGCTTTCAAAAGGTTCAAACACATCGCCTTCAGATGGCTTTGCGCACTCACTTTGAGCAGCCCGAAATAGGCTGCCCGGGCATAGCGGAATTTACGGTGCAGCGTACCGAAGCTTTGTTCGACCACATAACGGGTCTTCGACAAATATCGGTTGCGTTTGGTTTGCGCTTCCGACAGTGGATGTTTGCGGTGGGCTTTGCGCATAATGCCGTCCAGTAACCGATGCTCTTCCAGATGTTGCCGGTTTTCCTCACTGTCATAGCCTGAGACCTTTGCAAAATTTCCCAAAATCCCCTAAATGTCTTAGTAGGAATTTTGGGGAATTTTGCAGAGGTCTCAGCTTTTTTAAAACTTCAAAATCTAGCTTTCCAAAACGCTACAAAGGCATAGCTTTTATATCCAGAAAATCAGGGATTTTCTGATGGTGTTTGATACAGGGTTTGGGGATTGGCTGTATCGGGGATTTCTGCCGGAGAGGATTGTGGTACTGCTACCGGTTCGGAAGTGGCGTTGCTGTCCACCAAGTCGTCGATGTCGATGTTGTCGTCTTCGCTTTGAGGGAGTGTGCCGCCTGTTTGTTGGGAGCGGACTTTCATGTAAAGGTCGCGTGTGTAGCTGTATTTGTCGATGGCTGCGCCTTCGAGGCTGTCGGTCAGGTCGAGCAGTTCTTCACGGGTGTTGATGGCCTGCAGGCCGATTGTGCCCCAGCGTCCTGCTCTGGTGTGGAAGACGGCGTTTTTAACCGGATAGACGGTGGTAACGGCGTTGCCAATGGTATCGCGTACGGTGGACGGGCCGAACAGGGGGACAACGAAGTAGTTGCTGTTTTTCCAGCCCCATGAGGCGAAGGTGTCGCCGAGGGTGTTTTTATTGCTGGGTACGCCGCCTGCACCGGCTACGTCGATTAAACCGCCAAGGCCGAAGGTGGTGTTGATGCCGACGCGGACGAGGTCTTCGCTGGCGCGTTTGACGTCAAGGCGCAGAACGTTGCTGCCGAAGCTGACGACGTCGCGCAGGTTGTTGAAGAAGTTGATCACGCCGGTACGCACCGGTTTGGGCGTTACTTTGTGATAGCCGCGTGCGACAGGGGAAAGGACGTATTTGTCTGCTTTGTCGTTGAACTGGGAAGCGGTACGGTTGTAGCCTTCGTAAGGATCGGCCGGATTGCGTTCGGCAAGTGCGGGAGCGGAGGCTATGCTGATGAGGAGGCAGAGTGAAGCGGTGGTTTTTTTCATGATTGCAACCAGTCTTTGATTTCGTAAAGTTCGGCCAGTGCGCGGACGGAATCAGGAATGTTTTGAATGGTCGGTTTTTTGTCTATCCGGCGCAGAGCGTTGAGCAGCAGGGAAACGCAGGCTGAATCTGCTTTGCCTACTTGGCTGAAGTCTATGCTGTCTGTTTCTTTCAGACGGCATTGTTGTTCGTAGCGCGCAAAGGCGGAGGCAGTCAGGGTTTTGACGGTAACGTCGCCGCTGATGTAGAGCGTGCCGTTGCGGATTTCTGTTTGCATGGTGTCTTTATGATGTAAGGCACCATGCCGTCTGAACATCAGGCGGCATGGTGCGGGGTGGATTATTTACCGCCGTTTTTGGCTTTCAAGTCGGCAATCAGGCCGTCAATGCCTTTGGCTTTGATGGTTTCGCCGAATTGGTTGCGATATACGGTAACCAAGCTTGCGCCTTCTACTGCGACATTGTATGCGCGGTATTTGTTGCCGCTTTGGTAGGTGGTGAAGTCCATGTTAACCGGTTTTTGGCCGGAAACGTTGATTTCGGCGCGGACAACGATTTCTTTACCGCCTTTGTTTACGACAGGGTTATCTTTGATGTTGACCTTGGCGTTTTTGAATTTCAGCATGGTGCCGGAGTAGGTGCGGATCAGCAGGGTTTGGAACTCTTTGGTCAACGCTTGTTTTTGTGCGTCAGTCGCAGTACGCCATGGGTTGCCGACGGCCAAAGCGGTCATGCGTTGGAAGTCGAAGTAAGGGATGGCGTAGGCTTCGGCTTTTTGGCGTGCGGTGTTGGCGTCGCCGCTGTTGAGGATTTTCAGCACTTGAACGGAATTTTCACGTACTTGGTTGACTGCGTCGGCAGGAGAGGCAAAGGCCATGCTGATGCTCAATACGCCGATGCTCAATGCGCTGATGAAGGAAGTTTTTTTCATGGGAGTGTCCTGAATATTGGGTTGATATGTGTTTATTGTTTGTTTTGACCGGCAGATTCACTGTCTGCGTTTTTCTCGGCAAAGCTGGTCATGAATTTGCCGATAAGGTTTTCCAAAACCATGGCGGAGCTGGTGACGGTAATGGTGTCGCCTGCCGCCAAAGAATCGGTATCGCCACCTTGTTGCAGGCCGATGTATTGTTCGCCCAACAGGCCTGAAGTCAGGATTTGTGCGGAAACGTCGCTGCTGAACTGATATTGGCTGTCCAGATTGAGGGTGACTTTTGCCTGATAGGATTTAGGGTCGAGTTGAATGGAGGCAACGCGACCCACCAGTACGCCTGCGGATTTGACCGGAGCGTTGATTTTCAAGCCGCCGATGTCGCTGAAATTGGCATAGACGGTGTAGGTTTGAGAGGATTTGCCGAACGATTGTCCGCCGGCGGCGTGGAAGGCGAGAAAGCCGATAGCGGCCGCGCCCAGTAAGACAAACAGTCCTACCCAAAATTCCAAAGCATTTTTTTTCATGTGCTATTGTCCTTGTTTCATTCTTTTTAAGTGTCGTTTCAGACGGCCTTTAGTCGGTAAACATCCATGCGGTCAACATGAAGTCGACAGCGAGGATGGTCAGGGCGGAAGACACTACTGTGCGTGTACTGGCGCGCAAAATACCTTCGGAAGTCGGTACGCAGTGGAAGCCCTGATGTACGGCGATTAACGTAACGGCTACGCCGAAAGCGGCGGATTTGATTAAGCCGTTGAGTACGTCGTAATGGAAGGTAATGTTGTTTTGCATTTGCGACCAGAAAATACCGCCGTCCAAACCCAGCCATTCGACGCCGACCAAATACGCGCCGTAAATACCGGCAACGTTGAAAATCGAAGCCAGCAAAGGCATGGAAAACACGCCCGCCCAAAAGCGCGGCGCAACTACGCGTGCCACGGGGTCGACCGCCATCACGTTCATTGCTTCAAGCTGCTCGGTGGTTTTCATCAAGCCGATTTCGCTGGTCATGGCACCGCCCGCGCTGCTGGCAAACAGAATGGCCGCCAATACGGGACCCAATTCGCGCAACAGGGAAGCGGCAACCATATAGCCCAAAATATCGGCGGATTTGAATTTTGCCAGCTGCGTATAGCCTTGTAAGCCCAACACCATGCCGACAAACAGGCCGGACACGGCAACAATCAGGACAGACAACACGCCTGCAAAGTAAACCTGGCGGATGCTCAGGCGCGGACGGGTAAACGCCGTACCTGATTTGGCCAGGATATGCAGGAAAAACAGCGTAATGCTGCCCAGCGATTGGATGAAGCCGAGGTTTTTTGCCCCGACGGAACGGATAAAATTCATAGGTTTCAGTTGATTGGTTAAATGGTTTTCAGACGGCCTTTTTAAGTTTCAGGCCGTCTGAACATCAGCCCAGCAAGTCTTGTTTTAAAGTCGTTTGCGCCGGATAGCGGTAGGCGACAGGGCCGTCTGCCAAACCGCCGACAAACTGGCGTACCCAAGGCGAGTCGAGTTCGCGCATTTCTTCGGGCGAGCCGGAGAACATGATTTCGCCGTGTGCCAGGAAAATGACTTGATCGACGATTTCCAATGATCTTTCAATATCATGCGTGACCATCACGCTGGTTGAGCGCAGGGCTTTATTGGCACGGCTGATGAGGTGGGCGATGACGCCCAGCGAAATCGGGTCGAGGCCGGTGAAAGGCTCGTCATACAACATAATTTCAGGGTCGAGCGCAATCGTACGCGCGAGGGCGACGCGGCGCGACATGCCGCCGGAAAGCTCGGAGGGCATCAGGTTTTCAACACCGCGCAAACCGACTGCATTCAGTTTCAACACCACCAAATCGCGGATGACCGCTTCGGGCAAATCCGTCAGCTCGCGCATGGGGAAGGCGATGTTGTCGAAGACGGATAAGTCGGTGAACAATGCGCCGTGTTGGAACAAAACGCCCATGCGGCGGCGGTGTTCGTAAAGTTCCTGCGCCGAAAATGCAGCCAAATCTCGCCCTTCAATCAGCACTTTGCCCGATTGCGGGTGGATTTGACCCGTAATCAGGCGCATCAGCGTGGTTTTACCGCTGCCCGAACCACCCATTACGGCGGCGAAATTGCCTTGTGGAATGCTGAAGTTGATGTTGTTCAGAATAGGACGGTCGCCATATGCGAAGGCAACGTCTTTCATTTCGATGAAGGGTGTGGAACTCATGCAGGAGAGGGGTGTCGAAAAATGTATTTTAATTACGAGTATTGTAAAGGGTATTGGATATTCGGGCAATTTTCAGACGGCCTGCGCTTAAGAATAACGGGTAAAAACGTGTGAAAGAATGCAGAAGCGTTGGTGCTACGGTCGTTTTGTCGCGTGTTGTGTCAAACATACAGACGGCTTTGTAGGTATATTTGTATAGAAATACAAAAACAACTGAATCAAATCTAATTAAAAATATTTTTATCATCAAATATCAATACTTTTTTGGGGGGAGCTTAGACAGGAAACAGCTAATCTAATATCTATATTGAATTATTTGTGAAAAGAAAGAATAAAACATCGATAAATTTCCTTTCCTCTCTCTCTCTTGTAGAATAATATATTTTTGATAGGTTTTTATTAAATATCCTTATAACTCTCTTATAGAGTTATAAGGATATTTCTTTAATCTCATTATTTTGCTCTGTGCCTAAAGCGTCCTGTTGGTCCATACATTTCCCCCGTTATGAGTCTGTTTTCATCCATATAGTTTCAAATTTAGTAGGATACGGACTTAGCTAATGGGCTAAAATCAACGAATAGAAGGAACTCCTCCATTTTTAGAAACAAATATAGGCCAATTTCCAATAATAGATTTATTTATATCCATTGTTTCTAAATATTCTTTTGACTGATATGGGAAAAACCATCCATCATCATTTTCTCGTACATGAGATTCAACTATTAACAATGAAATTCCCATTTCTTGCTCTATTTGACTTAAAAAAGATACTGCGATTTTCTTTGCTTCTTGATAAGTAATTACCATGGAAATACCCCAAATTGAAAATGTTTGAAGATAGCAAAATTGACTTCTCCTCCTTTTTGTATTTGCCCATCAATATACCTTTTTGGATAATTGCACTTTATGGCCTGCTGGATCGATGGCGTTAAACAAAGGCCGTCTGAAACGGTTTTTCTGTTTTCAGACGGCCTCTTAGCTCAAACCTTGAGAAGCGAATACGTGCGTTCCGCACACATCCTACCTGCTGAGTTTAGGTTTCATATGGGCTACGGCTTGCTGATTTCAGACGATTTTTTTTAATTTAGTTGAGTTTTCAACTCAACCTACACACTTAATCTGAAAGTTCATATAGCATATCCAAAAAGGCATCAAAACTATCTGCAATATGGCTAGTTACCATTTTCGTATCTCCATTCTCATCTTCATAAAAATCATCATGATACATCAGAATGATACATGAATTTTCATTGCATTTTCTGTAATCAAAACAGATATAATCGCCATTAGCTGAAATCCCAAAAGCAATCACTTTTTTTGTATACCCATATTCATCATCAATACATGAATAGCTATAAATATCTTCATAGCCTAAATTTTGCTTATACCCTAAAAATGAAATGTCCCTTTCATCATTTTCACCGTATTGATTGACAAAATTGAAAATATTTTCTTTAGGGTATAAATAGTCATGTTTACTAAGAAGTGATACATATGAAACAGGAAAAACGACCCCTACATCTTCAGCAAATTGTTGAATTGTTCTTATTGGAACCAATCCCTCATCTGATAATATTGATAGTTTTCTCATTTTTACTGACCTTTCATTAACGATTTTTGACCAGTATGCCTAACAGCTTTATGAATACTATTAGGAATTAACTGCATATTATAAAGAGGCGGGCAAATATGCCCGCCTTGTTTTTAATATTTCTGCAAACCTTCTACCTTGATTTCTTTGGCATTGGCATTTATGAAGGCTTGGGTCGCTTTCATCGTGGCTTGGATGCGCGGATCGTTCCAACGCACAATTTGGTTGTTTTCATCACGCTTGTCCGACCAGATAATCACGCCGTCGGTGTATTTTTTGCTGATTTCGAGCATTTTGCGCCAGCGGACGGGGTCGATGAACTGTTTGAAATAAGGGCTGTTGGTGGCCGAATAATATTGCGGCCAGATGTAGCCGATGATTTTTTTGTTGGGAAAGCGTTGATGGATGTCGTCAACGGCGGTTTTCACGTCTTTTTCCCATTGCACCAAATCGGGGGAAGTGATGTAGAACACGGGATTGGCATAGTCGCTGATGGCGGCGGTGGGCGCACGGCGTTTGCTGACTTGCCGCCATTTGGCCAAGATGGCTTCGTTGTCAACGTTGGGGCGGTAGTGGCGGATGCCGTGCAGGTGTTCGGAAGGCATGCCGTAGTTGCTGATGAAGGCGCGCGGATTTTCTTCTCTGAAGATTTGGTACATCCGCGCGAAGTCGGTTCTCAATTCGTCGGGTGTCAGCAGCTGGCCGTCTTTTTCGGCAAACCAGCTTTCGATGTCGGTGGAAATGGTGCGGTAGCCTTCGCGGCGCGATTGTTTGGCCAATTCGCGGATACGTGCTTCATTGAGTACGCTGTGTTTGCGTTTGCCTGTCGGATCGGGTTTGACCAGCTCGCTTTCGTAAACTAAAAACACTTTGGAGAGTTTATCGGCGGTCAGGTCGGGTTTGCCGACGTAGTCCATGCGGTCGTAGATGATGAAATCTTTGGCATGGGCGGAGAGGGCGGTCAATAAGAGGACGAGGGGCAAAAGGTGGTTGGGTTTCATACTTTTTGTGGCTGAAAGGAAAAAAAAATCCATTGTACGGGAAGCGGTGTTAAAGTGAGTCAAAGGCCGTCTGAAAGGATAAAAGTTCTTTCAGACGGCCTTTGTTGTACTGGGAATGTTCAGTTTTAAGGCTGGTGTGATTTATTGCGCCGCAATTTTTTCCAGTAATAGGAAAGTCTCGGCTTTGTTGCGCGGTCTTGCACCTTGCCACAAGGTTTGCCAACCCGAAGGCGCGCCGATGTTGGCGGCTTGGCGGATGAGGCGGTAGCGGCAGGCCGGGTTGTCGGTTGTGGTTTTAATATGGCTGTATTGTGTCCACGCGATGCGTGTGCGCTGGTCTTGGCCGTCGATGCTGATACATTCGAGGCCGTCTGAAAGTTTCTGTTTCAATTCGGAAGAAAGTGCTGCTTCCATTTGGTGTACGACCGGCGCATGGCTTTTGGCGGCGTTGAGCCACGGTAAAAACAGGGTCATCAGCAAGGCCCAGGCCAAGGTAACGCCGGCTGCCCAGTTGGTTACGGCTTGGCGGCCGCGGATGTTTTTACGCGTAATCGCCCAGAGCCATAACGGGGTAAACAGCAGGGCGACGGTCATCGGAATCGGGTCGATGTCGGGGATGTAATACGGGCTGAAATAGGCGGCGCGTTCGGCCAGTTTGGCAGGCCAGCCGTAGTTCATGGCGAAGAAGCCCAGCCACAGGAATACGGCAATCAGACCAAATGCCATGATGCCAAACCAGTTGATAAATGCCGCTGCACCGCGACGCAGGCCGTCCAGTTGTGCCGCACCGAGCAGGGCGAGCGGCGGCAACAGCCAAACGAGGTTGTCTTGCAGGCGTTGCGGGTTGATGGCGAGCAGGGCTGTCATGATAACCAGCCACGACAGGCTCAGAATGCCCCAGTTTTTATCGTGGATACGCGTGCGGCTGAGCGTCCATGCCGCCAGCGGCCAAGCAGGCAGGGTAAACCACAACAGGTTTTTCAGATAATAGGGCAGGTTGAAGGCCGTCTGAATTTGATGAAAACCGCCGAATACACCTAAAGAATAATGGTTGAACCATATATCAAACCATTCGGGATGGGTTCTGGATAAAACCAGCGGATACAGAATCAGCAGGGGCAGGGAAACGACAATGGCGCCAATCAGAGTCAGCAGATAGCGTTTGCTTTGCCAAGTGGAATGGAACGACAGGGCAAGTGCCAAAAACATCATGGCCGCGGTCAGCAGATAGCCTGAGGAAAGGGAGAGTAAAACCCAGCCGCTGCACAACAGCAAAATGGCAATAATGACGCGGCGGCGTGCCAGTGAAAAGCCGCACAGAATCAATCCAAACGCGGCAAAGGCAGCCGACATGGGATTGAGGAAGTGGGCGATGGGCAGTAAACCGATGCTGCCGATAAGGATTAAGACAACGC
>ERZ1699226.271-NODE-280-length-9012-cov-1.856162_pt1 | contig 9012 bp, 7 predicted proteins | sample MGYA00581547_ERZ1699226 | MGnify/ENA primary metagenome ERZ1699226 (study PRJEB42319, sample SAMD00040328) | human oral metagenome | material: saliva | host: Homo sapiens | study: EMG produced TPA metagenomics assembly of PRJDB4115 data set (Metgenomic analysis of...
GTACCGATCATGATAACCTTTCGCTTAGCCCGTGTAACAGCGGTATATAGTAGGTTTCGTTGTAACATTCCACCATACATTGGCACGAATGGAATGATAACAACACCATATTCACTGCCTTGACTCTTATGAACCGTTATCGCATAGGCCGGCATAATCATATGCGCTTCATCAATAGGTAGACGAACCTCTTTATGGATAAATCGGATACAAATATCGGTCCGTGTAATGGCATATATAATTCCAATCTCACCATTAAAGACTTCTAACTCATAATCATTGAGGATTTGGATAACTTTATCCCCTACACGGTATGTAATACCATTAACGCGTGCTTCCCCTTTTAAACTATCTGGAGGATTAACTGCTTGTTGTACATACTGAGAAATGAGTGTACTTCCAGCTTCACCACGTCGCATAGGAGAAATAATTTGAATATCTAATTCATCCTCAATATGCTCCTGTTCTCGCTTATATACATCTATGATAGCTTTCATCATCATATCGTAAGACTTAACAGGTATAAAGGAAAACTCTTCACTTAGACTATCAAGTTTTGGCATTTCACCACGGTTAATAGCATAGGCGCTTTCTACAATAGTATTACCAGAACTTTGTCGATAAATCTGGTTAAGTCGCGTATAAGGCACACAGTCACTATCGAGCAAATCTTTTAATACAAAGCCTGCTCCAATAGGTGGTAATTGATCTACGTCACCTACGATAATAACATGAGCTTCCTTTGGAATAGCTGCCATTAACGAATAGAATAAACGTACATTGAGCATAGATGCTTCATCAATGATAATAACATCTATATCTAAAGGATCATCTTCATTCTTAGTAAAGTCATAAGAATCACTGCCCTGAACAGGCACTAATAAGCGATGTATCGTTGTTGCTTCAAACTCGGTAGCCTCTGTAAGTCGTTTTGCAGCACGCCCCGTAGGGGCACATAAGATAATACGACCTAATCCACCAAGTTGGAACCCTTTTACTAAAGCCTTAATAATCGTTGTTTTGCCCGTACCAGGGCCACCAGTAATAAGAGAAAACTTTTCAAAGAAGGATAACTGAATAGCCTCTTTTTGAGCATCACCAAATGTAATATGATTATCTGCTTCAAATTTCTCTATAAAACTTGGAATATCTAGAGAAATTGGATCTGCCTCTAATAAAAAATCCTTTGTATAATGAACGCTTTCTACTTCAGACACGTACATTTCTGGAGGATAAATATATAAGATATCTTCATAATAAGTACTATATAAAGCACCTTGCTCCAAAAGACCTTCAATAAAGTTAGCAATATCATCTGCATCAGTTTGTAACAGATCATCTAAACGGCCAATAAGTTGATCTACAGGCAAACAAGTATGACCTTGATTATCTAAACTGCGTAAAATCCATTCTAAACTAGCCTCTAAACGGCGAGAGTCACTGCCAGTAATACCTAAATGTTCCGCCAGTGTATCAGCCGTACCAAAGAGCATATCTGGTGCTACACGTAACAAAGTATAAGGATTATCTTCAATAACAGCCACAGACTGAACACCGTAATAAGTGTATACAGTTCGACTCCATTTAGACGAAATATGGTGACTTTCAAAAAAGTGATTTAAATCGGATAAAATACCTTCACCAAGTAACGTATTAAATAGTTCATCCTTAATACTTTTTCGAAGACCAGGAACATCCTTAATTTCTTCAGGACGTTCCTCTCGTAAAATTTCTAATATACGAACACCAAAATAATCAAGTACCTTTTCTACGGACTTTTCACCAAAACCTTTAATCCCTAAGTTCATTAAGTAGGTCTTTGCAGCACCCATATTATCAGGTTTTAACTTCTCTACACTAGTAGCATCAAATTGTCGACCATATTTTTCATGTTCTACATAACGGCCGCGAACTTCGATATCTTCCCCCTCTTTAGGAGACTCAAATTTACCAGTACAAGTAATGTATTCCTCATTATAATCTTTAAGGACAAACACGCAATATGTACGTTGTGTATTCTCATATATAGTTCGGTATACAAATCCTCGTATGGCGTCCATTATTTCTCCGTATTAGGTAAGGCTTCAATAATTTCTTGTACCGCATCGGTAATACTGCCTTCATTACCGATTTTAATATGTGCCACTTTTTCATATAAAGGGTATCGTTCTTCATATACATTAAAGATATACTCGATACTTTCTTTTACAAGTGGGCGAATTTCAAGATCCAAATCATCTAGGATATGATTTACATCGCGATTAACAAATACAACAAGACCATTATTACGCATTAACTTTACTGTTTTGTCATAGGTAACAGTGCCACCACCGGTAGCAATAACAGATGGCTTATTATGAATTAGTTCTTTAATTGTGCTGTATTCATACTCGGTGAAAGCATCTTTACCATCATAAATATAAATATTTTGTACAGATTTCCCAACCTTATCTTGAATTGTTTGATCTAAGTCGTAAAAGTCTCGGCCTAATTCTTTGGCTAACATTTTACCAACTGTAGTCTTACCAGCTCCTGGCATACCGATGAGAAAAATATGCTTATGCATATGCTCTTTTAAAAACTCATTGCTCATAGAAACAACAGTCTTTATATAATTTTCAACATACGGTGATAACGTTTTATCTTTGCAACTTGCAGTATGCAATGCAACAATACTTTCATCACGCGCTTCATCTACTAAGGGTAAATGATGTTCATCTTTATATTTACCAATTTCTTTGATTAAAGATAGTCTTTTTTCAAATTCAGCGACTAATACAGCATCAATGCTATCTATTTGTTTACGAGCTTCTTTAATATCCATGAGAACCCCCTTATTATGCATTAGCCAAAATAGCTAAAGCCTGTTCTTCATCCACCTTCATTTGATCAATAAGATCTTGTAAGTTATTAAATTTAACTTCGCCTCTAATATAGGAAATAAATTGTACAAGAACTGTTTTTCCATATATATCTTGGTCAAAGTTAAACAGATGTACTTCGCATCTATGGTACTGATTTTTAAATGTAGGATTATCCCCAATATTACCTACCCCATCATACCAAATGCCATCGATACACACGCGATTAGCATACACTCCATCTGGAGGTGTAGCCATTTCATTAGGAAGTAATAAATTTAATGTAGGAAACCCTAATGTACGCCCTCGTTGATCACCTTTAATAACAGTCCCTTTAAATTGAAATGGTCTTCCTAGCCAACCAGTAGCATCTTCTAAACGCCCTTCTCGAATCGCTTTTCTGATTTCAGTACTTGAAATAGGTGTACTAAGACCATCACAAGGCAATAAAGGCTGTACTAGGACTTGTATATGTTTATCAGCCAATACTTGTTTCATATATGTAGGATTACCTAATCCTTTTGCACCGAATGTAAAATTCTCACCTATTACGATGGCTTGAACATTCATATCCGTACAAAGAGCATCTAAAAATTCATCAGCACTCATTTGAAGTAGTTCTTCATTCATAGGTAATCGCAAAATATAATCTACATTCAAATCATCAAGAACGGTATCCATAACCTCTTCTTGAATAACCCTCTTCGGAACACGTTCTGGATGTAGAATTGTCAACGGATGATGTTCAAAGGTAATGATAATGCTAACACCATTAACTGATGCAGCTTCTTCAACAGCCTTCCGTATAACTCGTTGATGACCTCGATGAATGCCATCAAAGGTACCTAGGGCATATACTTTTGTATCTTTGATTTGACGTAGTTCATCAAACGAATGTAATTGCTTCATACTTATCCTTCAATAAAAATATTTTTTTCCACCTTTAATGTGTGGTTTGTTCGTTTCATAATACCAATGAATCCATGAGGACCATAGGCTCTATAATAATGATCTGGTTTGGTATAGGAAAATTCACTATCAATAGATAATTGTTTACCTTGAACCATCATCTTTAATTGTACACTATTTACCGTTACTTTTGAAAGATGTGAAACTGCTGTATCCGTTGGTAACAATAGGCTTTCACCATGAATCATCAGTTCCTCAGCCATTTTTGCAGAACCAATATCAAAGGGCCCTACTTGAGTACGCGCCAAAGATGTCATCGTTCCTGGTATACCTAATGAAACACATATATCACGTAATAATGAACGAATATAAGTGCCTCCAGAACATGTTACACGAACTGTAAAATATGGAAATCCATACGCTACAAGCTCAATATTTTTTATATGAATTTTCCGTAATGGCAATTCTACAGAAATACCTTTACGGGCATATTCATAAGCACGAATACCATTTACTTTAATAGCGGAATATTTTGATGGTCTCTGATTTTGAACTCCACAGAACGTATTCAATGTATTGACTAATTCTTCAAAAGTTGGTTTTACTATAGCATCAGAAAGTTCTGAACTTTGAGACGATTCATTTAATAGAGCGCCATCTCGCAATACCATGTCATTATCAGGCAATACCGGTTGACCTGAACTATCTTCAGTATCTGTAAAAGTCCCAAATTTACATTCTGCCACATAGGTTTTATCAAAACCATCAGTGTATTCAATGAGTCGCGTAGCCTTACCAAGAAATACTGGCAATACACCATATGCCATAGGATCTAAAGTACCACTATGCCCTATGCGCTTCTCTTTTAAAATGCGGCGACAAATGGCAACAGCATCATGGCTTGTTATTCCAGGAGGTTTTAAAAATGGTAAAACGCCATCCATTATTTAATCACCTCAATAAGAGCTTGCTTTGCTTCCTGTAATGGTAAATTAATGGTACAACCGGAAGCTCGAATATGTCCGCCACCGCCAAAATTGCTAGCTATAGCATTCACGTCAGTTCCTTTAGAACGCAAGCTTACCCGAGTTCTATCATCAGCTTCAGCTTTTAATAAAATAGCTATATCAACAGTATCGACGTTTCTAATAATATCTACAAAACCATCCGTATCATCCCCAAGAATTGTCATGGCTTCACGATTCAACTCGATGGTAGCCACTGTGTTATTCTTGTAAAATTCGATAGTTTGCATAACTTGTTTTGTTAATTCTAGACGACTTGCAGACACAGCCTCAATCGTTTCAGAAATAACATTAGGTCTAGCACCAGCTGCTACACATTTTGCAGCCATTTCTAAAGTATTGGCTGTGGTATTACTGAACTTAAAGAAGCCACAGTCTGTAGCAATAGCCATATATAATGCAGTGCCCATAGACTCAGTGATAGGCCAATTCCATTTTGTACATAAATAGGTAATAATTTCACCAGTAGCAGCAAAATTAGGCTTTAAATATAGATGATCCGCAAACTCCGTATTAGAAATATGGTGGTCTATATTAAAAATAGGTGCACTCCATAGTGCACCTACTTTGCCAATTCGCTCATACGTGCTAGCATCCAATACCATTAGCATATCAATATCAACAGGATTTGTTTCAAAATACGCTACATCATGGATGTGGTCCGTATATCGTAAGAATGAGTATTTCTCAGGAACTACATCATCCACTACCATATATACAGTTTTACCTTGTCCTACAAGGGCTTCGTAAAAGGCCACCATGGACCCGATAGCATCACCATCAGGTCTAATATGGACGGTTAGCATAATAGAATTAGCTTCACACAGAGCCACATGTAATTGATTAATAGTAATCTTACTCATGTTCTCCATCCTTTGTGTTAATTTTTTTCTTCGTCCTTTTTGATTTCATTCAAAAGGGATTCAATATGCATGCTATAGTCTAAAGACGTATCCTTATCAAATGTGATAGAAGGAATATGGCGCAACTTAAGTACTTTGCCAAGCTCAGTACGAATATGGCCTGCTGCATGCTTTAAAGCGATAAGAGTATCTTCTTTTTCCTTATCGGAACCAAACAAGGAAACGTAAATTGTAGCCTCTCGTAAATCACCGGTTACATGAACATCGGTAATAGTAGTAAAGCCGATGCGAGGATCTTTCAATCCACGCATCAACATTTGACTTACCTCTTGTTTGATGAATTCTTGTAGTTTTCTGACACGAACGTCACTCATATAAACCTCCTATATTTGAGGTGCAACTTCTTCCATCAAGTACGCTTCAATTACGTCGCCTTCCTTGATGTCGCGGTAACCTTCTAAGGAGATACCACATTCGAAGGATGTTTTAACTTCTTTTACTTCGTCTTTGAATCGACGTAAAGAGTCAACCTTACCTTCAAATACGACAATACCATCACGGATCAAACGAACTTCAGAATCGTTAGTAATACGACCTTCTGTTACATAAGAACCGGCAACAATAGCCTTAGGTGTAGAGATAACTTGACGCACCTCTGCACGACCAACGACAACCTCTTTAAATTGAGGTGCCAACATACCGCGCATAGCAGACTCAACGTCATTAATAGCATCGTAGATTACGCGATATGTACGAAGGTCAACTTTTTCATTCTCAGCAGCGCGACGTACATTAGCATCAGGACGTACATTGAAGCCCATAACAATCGCATTAGATGCAGAAGCCAACATGATATCGGATTCATTAATAGCACCTACTGCAGCATGAACGATAACGATACGTACTTCAGGGTTTTTAATGCCTTCCAAGGATTGACGTAATGCTTCTACAGAGCCTTGAACGTCTGCTTTAATGATGATATTAAGATCTTTTAACTCACCTTGTTGAATTTGGTTGAAGATATCATCCAATGTAACTTTGTGAGTAGCTTGCAATTCTTGAACGCGTTGTTTAGCAATACGTTTTTCTGCGATTGCACGTGCTTCGTTATCATCCATACCATTGATGATTTCACCAGCTTGTGGAACTTCTGAGAAGCCCAAGATTTCTACTGGCATAGATGGACGAGCTACTTTTACCTTTTCGCCGCGTTCATTTGTCATTGCACGTACTTTACCATAAGCAGTACCAGCAAGTACAGTGTCACCTACGCGAAGGGAACCTTTTTGTACTAATACGGTACATACAGCACCACGACCTTTATCAAGTTGAGCCTCGATAACTACGCCATAAGCTTTACGGTTAGGGTTCGCTTTTAATTCCATAACCTCTGCTACGAGCAAGATATTTTCGAGCAAGTCGTCGATACCTTGTTTTTGTTTAGCAGAAACTGGAACCATGATTACATCGCCGCACCATTCTTCTGGTAAAAGGCCATGTTCAGACAATTGTTGTTTAACATGGTTTGGGTTAGCACCTGGTTTATCCATTTTGTTGATAGCAACAATAATTGGTACATCTGCAGATTTAGCATGGTTTATGGCTTCAATAGTTTGAGGCATTACACCATCATCAGCAGCTACTACAAGAACTGCGATATCTGTAGATTTAGCACCGCGTAGACGCATAGCTGTAAACGCTTCATGGCCAGGAGTATCAAGGAATGTAATTTTATTGTCGTTATAACGAACTTGGTAAGCACCGATATGTTGAGTGATACCACCTGCTTCGCCAGCTGTTACATTAGTTTGACGAATTACGTCCAACAAGGATGTTTTACCATGGTCAACGTGACCCATGATAGTAACAACCGGAGGACGAGGTTTTAATGTTTCTGGTGAATCTTCAATCTCGATGATATCAGTAGGATCTTCTTCAGGTTCTACTTCTGTTACAGTTACACCAAATTCTTCAGCTACGATTGTAGCTGTATCAACGTCAACCTCTTGGTTAATACTTGCCATTACACCTAGAAGCATCAATTTTTTGATAATTTCAGATACTTCTCGGCCCATTTTTTCAGCTAGTTCTTTAACTGTTAAAGGACCGGATAATTCGATTTCTGTAGCAATCGCTGCTTCAGCCTTACGTTCAGCCTCAGCTTTTTGTTGTAAGTACTGTTCATTACGATGTTTTACGCGATTCTTTTTCTTTTGCATAGATGTAGATAACAAGGATTGAGGGCGGTTGTTACCACCTTTTTTATTTTTCTTGTTACGACGATCATTGTTATTAGAATTGCGGTTATCATTGTTTCGATTGTCGTTATTGCGATTATCATTATTACGCGCATCATTAGGACGACCGTTATTATTGCGGTTGTCATTATTGCGGTTATTATTGTTATTAGGGCGGTTATTAGCGCGGTCACCACCATGTTGGTTACCATCGGATTTACGTGTAGGCTCAGAAATTTGTACGTGACGTACATTGCCTTTTTTGCGGTCGTTTTGTTTAGATTGATCGTCTTGTTTTTGACCACCTTGTTTACGATTATCCTTTTTCTGTTCGTTAGAACGATTTGGATGTTGTTGTTTATGTGGCGCAGCTTCTTGTTTATGAGCTGCAGTTGGAGCAGATTTTTGTTCTACTTTTTGTTCTGTTTTTTGTGCTACTTTAGGTGTTTCAGATTTCTTACTCAATTGTTTTTTTACAATTTCATAACCGGAATCATCTACAGAATTAACTGCTTTCGTAACATTTACATTATGTTGTTGCAAAATAGAAATAACCTGCTTACTTTCTACGCCGAACTCTTTGGCGATTTCATGGACACGCTTTTTGGACATCTACATACCCCCTTATTATCGATCAATCTCTTTTACTATTGCCTTTGCAAATCCATCATCTAGTACGGCAACTACTACCCTAACTTCTTTACCAATGGCAGTTCCTAACGCCTCTTTATTGGCAATACTATGAAGTGGAATTTGATGTGTCTCTGCTAATTGAGTATATTTCTTTTCATTGTTGGCTGCACAGTCACCAGCGAGAAGTACCAATTTCGGGTCCTTTCTCTTTATAGCCTTTTCTACGATGAAATCACCGGAAATAACTTTACCTGCTCGTTGTGCTAGACCTAAGAGATTCAAAATTTTATCTTCATTCATCTATATCAGTGATTACTCATTCTCTTGTAAATCACGTTGTAACGCTTCGTATATCTCTTTTGATACACTATGCTTTAATGACCGTTCTAATCGTTTTGCCTTATAAGCTTGCTCAAAGCACGACATGGATTCACATAGATAGGCTCCACGTCCTGGTGCTTTACCAGTGCGATCAATACTGATG
>ERZ1699226.280-NODE-289-length-8848-cov-2.002752_pt1 | contig 8848 bp, 4 predicted proteins | sample MGYA00581547_ERZ1699226 | MGnify/ENA primary metagenome ERZ1699226 (study PRJEB42319, sample SAMD00040328) | human oral metagenome | material: saliva | host: Homo sapiens | study: EMG produced TPA metagenomics assembly of PRJDB4115 data set (Metgenomic analysis of...
CATATTTGGCGTTTAGACTACTTCACCGAGCTCCGCCACACTGTACTCTGTGACGTGTTTGACTTGAGAATCTTTCGGGGTCATGCTAAAGACATCTTTTGTCTTATCGGCATAATGGATCAGGATGTGATCAGCATCTGCTAGTTCAGTGACAAAATCATTGCCCTTCATAGCGGTCACAGACAAGACTTCCTTGGTCAAAAGAGGGCTCGTCGCAGCCAATTTATTCCCTTGGTCGACAATCCACTCTTTATTGTAGAATGGTTGCAATTTAGCAATATTACGGTAAGCCAGCTCACGAGTCGCATCGTAAGCAGTGATGGCCTTGTATTGATCGTCTTTGCTAACAAGGTGATTGAGCGTGTCTTCAATCGGTTTGCTGCTGGTGAATGTATCAGCTGTAATTCCCATTGCTTCGATTTTCTGCTCAGCTTCTGCCAGCGAGATGCTAGGGATTTTACGGGAGTTGTTAAAGGATTTCTTCCCTTCACTCACGCCTTCCACACTGTAATTTCGTTTGGTTCTTGAATAGGTGAAGTAATCATCAGCGTCGATATCCGAGTGTCCGAAGACCATCTCACCTGTTTTGACTTTCATCATGGTGATGTTGTCTTCAATAGTCCCCAAGGCCCAGTTGGTCCCTAGTAATCCACCAGATTGAACCGCTTCTTTGAGTTCAATTGAACCTTTAGCAACGGAGTTTCTGAGAACCCCTTCTTTACCCACTGTGTGGTTATTTCCACCATTTTGAGAGGAATAAACGAGACCTGCAGCTTTGGCTTTGTTCCCAGTGATTTCAGCATCAACGTAAGCTTTTTCAACGACACCTTTCCAGTTCTCACCAACAACACCCGCTAGATAGCCACCTTTGTTGCCAGTAGCGTGCAGTTTCCCGATAAAGGCAACATTGCTGACCTTCCCACTACCATCAATTTTATTGACGATCCCTGCTACGTCATTGTTCCCAACAACACTTCCTGTTACTTTAACATTTTCAACAGTTGCATTGTTTTTGATGACACCTGCGATTGGTGCTACTCGATCTGTCCCAGGTAGGTCGATATTGACATTTTCAAGCAAGAGATTCTTAACCGAGCCACCTTCGATGTTCCCAAACAATGGTCTTGTAATGTTATGGATGGCAAATGTATTTCCATCCGTACTTTCCAAAATTCCCTTGAAGGCATTGGTCACATAGGATTTCCCTGCTGGCTGGACATTAGCCGCATTCATATTGCTACCAAGCTTAAAGGTACCAGTCGGATTGGCTTGCATGGCTTTTACAAGTTCGTTGAAATTGTAGTAGACATCACCTTCATGTGCTTTTGGTTTCGCAATATAGTGGACATAGTCCTCACTGAACTGGTTGTCCCCAGTCCGTTGGACCAAATCTGGAGCTTTGGCTGTTACTTTGTAGAGGGTCGCGCCATCTACCGTCACTTCTTCGATTTTATCAACGGCTAGTTTCGTGACCTTATTATCATGGGTGGTAACCTTTAAGTAGTATGGCTTCACATCAGACGGTGTTTCAGACAAGAGGCTGCTATCGGTCTCAAGGCCTTGGTCATCCACGCTAATCAGACTGGTTTCCTTGATGTTTTTGATTTCAACTTTTTTAAGATCAATTCTCAGTGGTTCTTCCTTAAGAACTTCTTCTTCATCCCCATTTCCACGGTCATAGACCATGGTCGTTGCGAGCGTATAATCCTTGTAGTAGTCTAAATCCAGTAAGGCAGCTGCTAAATCAGCCTCTGAAAGGGCAAAAGTTTTCACAACTTGATCACCCTTCTTCAACACAGCCTGGATGGACTTGATGGTTACCCCCTCTGGTTTGTCTAACTGATAGGTAGCTTTAGCACTGCGCTTCAATTCTTCCTTATCGACCTGGGTCAAAGTTAAGGTTGGCTTGTCAAGTTCTTTGGTCCCTTGTTGAATGATCTGATCTTGCGCCTGTTCAACTACTTCCTCCGTAACCGTTGGGGCATCCGCCGTTTTAACCCCCTTGATGGTCTTGTAAACCTTGGTGATTTTCTTCTTCCCATTTTTACCGGCTTGAAAAACCCTTTCTGATCCTTTTAGCAAGGTGGCATCTTGTTCGGTTACCGTCTTAAATGGAATTTCCTCATACGAAACATCCTCTGTTTGGCCTTCAATCGCCTTAGTCCCACGACTAATTTTTTCTGTCACAGGAGCTTTTACCGTTTCAGTTGTCGTGCTCACGGGCTCGCCAATCTTCTCACCATTGACCGTCTTATAAACACGACGAATCTCCTGACTACCAGCCTCGCCTTTCTGAAGAAGGCTTTCTTCATCTGTGTAATGATTGGCATCCGCTACATACTCGGTTTCATATGGAAGGATTACTGTTTCTGTCTCTGTTACCGTCCCTTCCGTTACTTGATAGGTTGGGTTCTCCGGTTGAACAGGAGCTTCTCCCACATGGCCTTCTTCTTGTGTCCCCTTGGCTTCCACCACACCTGTATAGGTTGGGTTCTCCGGTTGAATAGGGGCTTCGCCGACATGGCCTTCTTCTTGTGTCCCCTTGGCTTCCACCACACCTGTATAGGTTGGGTTCTCCGGTTGAATAGGGGCTTCGCCGACATGACCTTCTTCTTGTGTTCCTTTGGCTTCCACCACACCTGTATAGGTTGGGTTCTCTGGTTGAACAGGAGCTTCACCGACATGACCTTCTTCTTGTGTCCCCTTAGCCGTTACAACTGGAGAAGGACTGGGTTGAGGGGTTGGTTGGGCATCTTCTTTTGTCCCAACAGCAAGAATTTGTGAAACTGGTTCTTTAGTGACCTTGCTTTCAACGACTCTGCGAACTTCTTGTCCATCTACCACACTCACTTCCGTCAATATGGTTCGCTCCCCATTTTGGCCAGCAGTCAGCACCTTGGTTTGCCCTTTGGCTAATGTAGGATCAGCTTGTTTGACAGTTTCAAATGGCACAGGCTCAGTAGAGACTTCCAGGCTTGGTTTTTCAACTTGAGGAAAGGCTGGAGCGACTTCTGGGGTCACACGCGCTTGTGGTTCCACTTGTGGAATCCCTGTGCTTGTTTTGATCGTTCCTTCTACAGAAGGTTTCGTTTCCTGCATAGCCTTTGGCTCTTGTAAGCTCGTCTTTTGGACTGACGGGTAGCGCAGATAACCAATATAGTCATAGCCGTCAATTTGAATCACGCCATTTGCAAGATCTTTGCTCGATGCGATCGCAAGATCCTGATTATAGGCGCGCAAAACTTGATTTTGTAGGGCTGCGACTTCAACTGGAAGTAGAAGACTTTGTCCCATGGCTCCAATCAAAAGGACGCCCATGACCTTCTTCCGGTGCTTTTTAGAGAGTAAGAGGACCGCAAAGGAAGCAGTGGCTAGACTTAGACCGAACAGTGCCACTTCCTGACTTCCAGTTTGGGGAAGAACTGGCTGGCTTGCCTCCTTCTTCTTATAGACGAGATAGAAAGTATCTTCATTTTGATATTCTTCAGGGATTGCATGAATTACCTGTGCCTTTTCTTCAGCAGTTAGCTCTTCTTCTGTCACATATCCTAAGTGCACATGAGCAGGTAGGGTCACCTGATCTGCATGTACAGGACGAGCCCCTAACAGGCTTCCTCCTAATAAAAAGGCTCCAATGGCTACCGGACCAACACCGACAGATAATTTTCGAATCGAATATTTGGTCATTTTTTCAAACGTTTGTTTCGCTTTTTTCATCCTAAAATTCCTATATAGTAATATTTAACCCTCGAGCAGGGACCTGATTATTTTTAGAGAGGATGGGATCCTTTCCAGAAATAAGAACCTTCCCGGGATTTTTTACCTTTACCTATCTTATCTTTTTTCTTCTATTTTAGCAAGCTCTAAAACTCAAAAAAATAAACCGTTTTCTTTATAGGAAGAAAGCAACACAAAAAAACGCCTCGAAAGGCGTTTGTATTATAGATCTATTTATAAGGATTGGTACAAATCATTGTATCGTTGACTAGCCGTATCCCATGAGAAGTCACGCGTCATAGCTTGCTCTTGCAGACCATACCAAGCTTGTTTGTCATTGTAGTAGACAGCCAAGGCTTCATCAACTGCCCAGTTAAACCAATAGCCAGACAAATTATTGAAGCTAAAGCCTGTTCCACTTCCATCAACAACATTAAACGGTTGAACCGTATCACGAAGTCCGCCGACTTCATGTACTAAAGGAAGGGTTCCATAGCGCATGGCCATCATTTGAGAAAGGCCACATGGTTCAAAGCGGCTTGGCATCAAGAAGACATCCGACGCGGCATAGATTTCTTGGGCCAATTGAACATCAAAGGTGATGTTGGCTGAAAGTTTGTCTGGGTAGGCTTGACCAAACCAAGCAAAGGCATTTTCAAATCCAGGATCTCCTGTACCGAGCAAGACAATCTGAATATCCTTTTGCAAGAGTTGATGCAACTCTTCTACTACAACATCAAAACCTTTTTGACGTGTCAAACGAGAGACGATTCCAAACAAAGGTACATCATCGCGAACAGGCAGACCGACACGTTCTTGAAGAGCACGTTTGCTAGCTGCTTTACCTGAAAGATCTGAGAGACTGAAGTGATAGGTCAAGAGTGGATCCGTTTCAGGATTATACAGATCCGCATCAATCCCGTTTACAATTCCGGTCACCTTGCCAGACTCCATCCGAAGGATCTGATCCAAGCCACAACCATATTCAGAAGTCATAATCTCATGTGCATAACTAGGAGATACGGTTGTCACACGGTCAGCATATAGAATGCCGGCTTTCATCCAATTCAGGCAATCATTCCACCGAAGTGTTCCATCTGCATAGCGCTCAAATCCAACTCCAAAAAGATCCCACAACATCCCTGGGTCAAACTGACCTTGGAATTCCAAATTATGGATGGTCAATACTGTCTTAATCCCATTATAAGCTTGAATCCAACGATATTTTTCCTTAAGCAAGAAAGGAATCATAGCTGTATGGTAATCATGGGCATGAAGAACATCCGGAATAAAGTCAACTCGTTCCATCGTTTCTAAGGCCGCGAGCTGGAAGAAGGCAAAGCGTTCCCCATCATCGAAGTCACCATAGACATGACCTCTAAAGAAATAGTGTTGGTTATCAATAAAGTAAAAGGTGACTCCATCGCGCACAATGCGTTTCACACCAACATATTGACTTCTCCAGCCAACCTTGGTCTCAAAATGCAAGACATCTTCGATTTGATCTCCAAACTTGGCCTCTACCATATCATAGTAAGGGAGGATCACGCGCACATCATGACCACTTTTAGCTAAGGATTTAGGAAGAGCGCCAATGACGTCTCCCAACCCCCCTGTTTTAGAAAACGGTGCTCCTTCAGCTGCAACAAATAAAAGTTTCATTAGACAATATCCTCTGTAACAATCGTTCCTTTTTTAACCACGACAGGTGCTTCTTCTGTCCCACGAATCGTCACACCAGCAGCCACTTCGGCCCCCTTATCCAGGATGGCATGTTCGACGATTGCATTTTCATGAATGACAACACCAGGGAAAAGAAGACTACTGCGGACTTCTGAACCTTCATGAAGGTGTACCCGGCGTGAAACAACAGAGCGTTCAACGGTTCCTTCTACAATACTACCAGAAGCAAATTGGGACGATTTGATATTTGAAGTCTTGGAATAATAAGTTGGCTCTTCATTCTTCACTTTTGTATACACCTTTTGATTTGGTGAAAAGAGCTTCATGAATTTTTGGTTTTCCAACATATCCAAGTTTGCATGGTAGTAGGATTCCACTGAATGAATATTGGCAAGGTAGCCTGTATATTCAAAGGCAAAAGCATTGTATTCCACTGCCAAATCACGCAAGATATAGCGCAATTTTTGTGGGTATTCTTTCTTGGCTTCTTCTTCAATTTTTTCAATCAACCAAGGAGTGTCCACAATAAAGACATCTGTTGACATGTTGTAGACTTCGTCAGGATCCTTGCCATCAAAAAGTCTTTGCTCTGTAACATGGTCTGTTTCATCAATTTTCAAGACAGCATTGACTTCAGAGATATTTTGAAGATGCAACTTTTTGTAAACAACTGTAATCGGACGGTCAACGCTATTATGCAAGTGGAAAACTTGATTGAGGTCAATATTCATCAAAACATCACAGTTTAAAGCAACTGTTTGGTTGGAACCAGACCGTTTCAAATAGGTCAATAATTGTTGGTAGTATTCTGGCCCTACCGTTGTATTTTCAACTGGAGTATTATAGATTCCGAGGTAATAGTGGCTCAATAAAGTAGACAAGCCCCACTCACGACCTGAACGAATATGGTCAAAGACCGAACTAATATTTTCTTGTTGGAAAATCCCAAAAACACTACGAATACCAGCATTTGCAAGACTAGACAATGGGAAGTCGATTAAGCGGTATTTCCCATCAAACGGTAGGGATGCTACCGGACGATGGCTAGTCAAAGTGGACATATCATGATACCCAACTGTATTTCCTAAAATGGCTGAATATTTATCAATCTTCATCTGTTGCTACCCCCACTTTTTCATTGTAACCGACAACTTGTACTTCCTCTGTTCCATCAATCACGACACCTTCTGCAATGACTGCGCCTTCTCCGATAATCGCGCGTTTCACAACAGCTCCTTTACCGATAATGGCATTGCTCATCACGACAGCATCTTCGACAACTGCTCCTTCACGAACTTGAGCTTCTGTTGATAAGATGGAGTGTTTGACTGTACCGTCTACCGAACAACCGTCGACGACAAGAGAATCTTCGATGTGGCCATGTTCCCCAAAGAAGTTCGGTGGAGAAATGAGGTTGCGTGAATAGATTTTCCAGTGACGATCGCGACTATCCAAGGCATTATTTGGATCGATATATTCCATATTGGCTTCCCAAAGAGACTCAATCGTACCAACGTCTTTCCAATAACCATTGAATTCATAAGCATAAACACTTTCGCCTGATTCTAGATAAGTTGGAATGACATTTTTACCGAAGTCTGACATATCGATATCGCTCTTTTCAGCAGCAACCAACATATTGCGCAGACGAGCCCAGTCAAAGATGTAAATCCCCATGGAAGCCTTGGTAGATTTTGGTTCAGCTGGTTTTTCTTCAAATTCGACAATCCGATTATTGGCATCTGTATTCATGATTCCAAAACGGCTTGCTTCCTTCAAAGGTACATCTAGGACGGCAACAGTTAAGCTTGCATTATTATCCTTGTGCGCTTGAAGCATATCATCGTAATCCATCTTATAGATGTGGTCCCCAGATAATATCAAGACATATTCCGGATTGATGCTGTCGATATAGTCGATGTTTTGGAGGATGGCATGGCTAGTTCCTTCAAACCAACGATTTCCTTCACTAGCTGAATAAGGTTGGAGAATAGACACACCCGTATTGATTCCATCTAAACCCCAGCTGGAACCATTCCCAATATGGCTGTTAAGGGCAAGTGGTTGATACTGTGTAATCACACCAACATTGTGAATTCCTGAGTTGGCACAGTTTGAGAGAGCAAAATCGATAATCCGATAGCGCCCACCAAATTGAACCGCAGGTTTCGCGATGTTTTTGGTTAATTTTCCAAGACGTGTTCCTTGCCCTCCGGCAAGAATTAAAGCGAGCATTTCATTCTTCATTGACTACTTCCTCTTTTTAAAGCTTGGACTCCCTTAGAGTCAACCGATCATCATTTTTTATCTGATGTTTTAGATTTCGTTTTGCGAACCTTCCGTTTCACCTTCCAAATGCTAGCCCCTAAAGCCGGCAGAGTAAAGGTCAAAGTTTGTTCATAATCCTTCCACAGTCCATCTTGAGACTGAACTGTTGGATTGTGCTCTTTCCAGACACCTCCCCATTCTTCTAATTCTGTATTCCAAATTTCTTCATAGACCGCTGATACAGGCACACCAATCGTAAAGTCCTTACGTTCTACTGGTGCCAAATTGAAGACACATACTAGAAGCTCGCCTTTACGATTCTTCCGGACCATAGACAAGACGCTCTGATCCCGGTTATCTGCATCAATAATCTCTAAGCCATCAAAGCTATCATCAATCTCCCACAATTCTTTGTGTTCTTTGTAGAAATGATTGAGCTGAGAAGTGAAACGACGCATCTTAGCATTCATTTCATCCTCTAGATTGCCCCATTCCAGTTGCTCCTCCGACTTCCATTCCAAAAATTGACCAAATTCTGAACCCATAAAGAGCAATTTCTTACCTGGATGGCAGATCTGATAGGTTAAGAGATTACGGAGTCCAGCAAATTGATTGTAACGATCTCCCCACATCTTATGCATCAAACTCTTCTTACCGTGCACCACTTCATCATGTGAAAATGGTAGTAAGAAATTCTCAGAAAATGCATACATGTAACTAAAGGTCACCAGATTAAAGTCAAATTTCCTGTAGACCGGGTCTTCCTCATAGAATCGGAGAATATCATTCATCCAACCCATATTCCATTTATAGTCAAAGCCAAGTCCACCTTCTTCTTCAGGACCCGTGATCTTTTGACCAGCAGAACTTTCTTCTGCAATCATCATGACATCTGGGTGTTCGTTCTTGATAATCGCATTCAACCGTCTAAGGAAATGAACGCCTTCGTAGTTGAGGTTTCCACCATCAATATTTGGTGTCCATGGACCGCTATCGTAGTCAAGATAGAGCATATTGCTCACAGCATCGACCCGAATCCCATCTAAATGATAGGTATCAATCCAAAACTTCAAACTAGAAATCAAGAATGACTGGACTTGATTCTTCCCTAAATCGAAGTTCAAGGCTCCCCATCCGTAGTTATGAGCACGATGTTCATCCTGGTATTCAAAGGTTGGTG
>ERZ1699226.285-NODE-294-length-8776-cov-1.209735_pt1 | contig 8776 bp, 8 predicted proteins | sample MGYA00581547_ERZ1699226 | MGnify/ENA primary metagenome ERZ1699226 (study PRJEB42319, sample SAMD00040328) | human oral metagenome | material: saliva | host: Homo sapiens | study: EMG produced TPA metagenomics assembly of PRJDB4115 data set (Metgenomic analysis of...
GTTTCATATCATAGTGAGTGAAGTTCTTCCCAGCTTGAAATTTTGGCGAAGTAGACATACGTTCATAGCGTTTTTCCATGAACTCTACATTCTCTTTAAAACAGTTAATGATATCTTCCTTGCTAGTGTAAACCCGGCTATGGAAGACTGGAATTTTCTTTAATCCAGCTAGATCTGAATTCTTTGGATCACAGATATCAACAAAGCCGATTTTAGCTAGGGCGTAGATAATAGTCATGAGAACAACGGTTTTTCCTCCACCAGTTCCACCACCGATAAGAAGATGAGGCTCTTCGATATAATCCCAAGATACATCTTTCATGAGCTGGAGTTTTGAGCCTTTGACTTTTACTTCATCGATGGTGATTCTGCTATCAATTCGGTTAATAGCAATTTCATATTTGATAAAGCGACTATCAAAGGTTTTATTGCGAAAGTCCCCGTTAAACATGACTTCAAGCGTGGCCCCAAGATTTAGAAAACGATCTTGGAACTTATTACCCTCTAGAATAAAACTCACTTCAATCTTGTAGCGAGACTGTTTGATATACACTTGAGGCAAGGTGATTTTTTCAATGATCTTGTTTTCACGTCTAACCTTTTTAACTAGATAGAGGTTATTCTCTAGTAAAAAGCGAGAGAGTATTCGAAGACTATTGAGCTTTTGAAAAAAGAGCACTTTCCTGTAGCAAATCCGATTAATAAACCAAGATAGAATTAAAGAAAAAAGTAACCCAGCTCCTAGAAAATATCCTTGGGGTAAGGGATGGACTTTTAATTCTTCTATGTGTAAGTAGCTGTAGTAACTAATAGCTAACAAAAAAGGAAACCACCAGATAAACCATGTGATTCCCTTTAGTTTACGATGAAAAACTCGAACTCTTTTTCCCCGATAGGTAAAGAGTTTCATAGTGCATCACCTCCTAGTTTCCTTTCTTATTTTCTACTGGTTTGTTTTCTTTAGTCGGTGCACCTCCAGCTTTTTTCTTGATTTTAGAAGCAAAGAGCTTATAGATATCATTACGATTGACGTGGGTATGGGTGATAACAATATCTTCTAGTTCAACCTCTTCTCGGTATTTAATGCCCAAGTCTTCAATTTCAGACTCAGACATATCTGCGATAGTGAAAAAGAGTGTTTCGTGCTGGACAGAAGAATGAATTCCTACGACAATTCCACGGATCTCTCCAGTATTAACTTGGACAAATGATCCATCAGGATTTCGTTGTGAGCGATCCACTTCAAAGATGATATCAGGGCCTTCAATGCCTCGGAAAGTCAGTTTTCCAAGGACAGCTGGGACATCTAGCCCGTCTGTAATGACACGATAAGTCTTGTCAGCAATTTGTAGTTTTTCTCCGTAGTTTAATCCAATTTTAGCCATGTGATTTTCTCCTTTTATTTCTTATTTTTTAAGTACCAATTTTTCCGCAAAGACATTGAGATAAGGTGCAACAGTATTGCCGTTTAGCGCAGTGTCTGGGAAAAAGATCGGGTTAACTGCTTCTACTAGAGCATCTTCTGGAAAGACCGTTGTAGAGGCTGGTGTGATAACGTGAAAGGCTCCGTGCTCTGCGCTGTTTAGAATGTGACGTTGGTATTTGCCTTCTTTCCCAAAAATGAATTTAGGAGCATTTCCCAAACGTTCGTAGTAAGCAGGGCCAATAAATTCTGGTTTCATTTTAAGTGTTTCTGAGATCATAAGATTTTCCTTTCTGAGTGTAAAATAAAAAGAGTTAAGCTAGTTGCTTCACTCTTGAGTAATAGTGGGTAAAAAGTTTGCGTTTAAACATACGACTATAGAATTGAATATCCCCATGAGCATATCCGTTTCTACGAGCATCTTGAGCCAGATGATCTAGATCTACTTGAGCTTGAGCATAAAGCTTAGCCTGTAATTTATCAGATTCACTAAACATGCCATAGGTAAATTCATAGTTATCATAGAGTTGTTTACATTGTAGTGCGAAAAAAGTTTGTCATATCATTCTCCTTTATTGTAATAAGTAAAAAAGCTACTAAGTGAAAAAAGGAAAGAACTTAGTAGCTTGAGAGTAGGTCTATCTAATTAGATAGACAGCAGTAAAGAAAAGTTATTTGGTTGGAAAGATCCCTCTTTCCACGGTGGCAACGTTTAGCAAGGTGCTTTGCGTCAATTACCATCGCTTTCCCAGCCAATCTCTTCAGGTAGTCATAATCATACCCAAGGGATTCTCTTACGCCCTTTGGCGAAGCCAGTTCACTTTACTATTCGGAAAAGTGCGAAAGTCCGAAATGCGTGGAAGCCCACAAGAATGAAATCTTGTTTTCTATCTTCACTTCAACCACAAACGGACTTGACTTTACCTATCAAATATATTACAATAAAGGTGCTAAGTTAATTGTGTAGTTTGATAGTCAGTCCTCTGGTTGTCAGACGCACTTTTTATTTAATTGTCAATGATCTAAACCTTCTAAAATAAGGTTATTATTTTTAGAAGATATATACTCTTTCGAATATATTTATATTATATACTATATGTATACAAATAAAACCTAGATAACATCTGTATTATGTGTATCTAGGTTTATCTATTATATCTCTATCATTATCATTTTAAATATGGCAGAGGAGGAGGGATTTGAACCCCCGCGCCGGTTGCCCGACCTACCGCATTTCGAGTGCGGACCCTTCAGCCTCTTGGGTACTCCTCCGTGCTTTACGGCGCTCCTTAAAGAAGTCTTTCATAATTTGGCTACATTCATCACCTAGCACACCTGATGCCAGTTCAGGTTCGTGATTTAATCCTGGATGAGAGAGCACATTGAATAGCGATTCTACGGCGCCTCCTTTGTAATCACTAGCACCATATACAACACGGTCTATACGACTGTTAATAATGGCTCCAGCGCACATCGGACACGGCTCTATCGTAACATACAGGGTACAACCAGTCAACCGCCAGCGCTTGAGAACATCGCATGCTTCGCGGATTACGAGGACCTCTGCATGGGCCGTTGCATCATGATCGAGTTCACGACGATTGTGGTGGCGCGAAACGATAGTATTATCTTTTACGAGAATGGCACCGATAGGGATTTCACCAAGTTCATAAGCCTTTCGTGCTTCTTCCATGGCAATGGCCATAAAATATTCGTCCCGTGTGCGTTCATCCATATTTTCAATGTCTGTAGGTGTAATGTCTTTTGTCATTGGCATACCTCTTCATGTATAATATCTTACATAAAGTCTATCATAGTGTACGCAGTTATGCGAATAGATTATTTGGGGGAATTATGGACATTATTTGGTATATATTTGATATGATTGGCACCATTGCCTTTGCTGTATCCGGTGCACTCGTTGGGGTATCCCGGAAGATGGATATATTTGGTATGACTGTCCTTGCATTGGCTACTGCTATTGGTGGTGGTATTGTACGGGACGTGTTGCTCGGCTATTTTCCGCCGAATTCATTGCGAAATATAGTGTATGTTACTGTTGTTTTAGTGGTAACTGTTATCGTGTTCTTGATTTATAACAGCCGATATCGCAAGCATGCGATGGGGCCTCGTAGTCGAGCTAGTTACTTGTTGGCCGATGCGTTAGGGTTAGCATCATTTACCGTAACAGGTGCTTCTGCAGGTTTTAAACTCTATCCAGAGTTGCCTATCTTTATTGTGTTGCTCGGTACAATCACTGCTGTTGGTGGCGGTATTATCCGCGATATGTTGGCGCAACGCATCCCGTCTGTTTTGAAAGAGGATGTATATGCCTTGCCTAGTATTATTGGTGGCATCGTTTATTATCTTATGGTCACATCGAGTTGGGACAGTATGGCCGTATATGGTGCTTTCACAGTAGTACTCGTTATCCGTCTACTGGCCCTCAAGTACAATTGGAGTCTGCCTAAGGTAGGAAAAACCAAGCCGGTTGCGAAATAATAGTCAAATGATATAATTATACTATTGAGCATATGAACATTTCATAAAAGTGTCAGAAAAAGAGAGTATTATAAAACAGTTAATTTCGCGAGTCGGGAGTACTCGCTACACAGAAGGAGATTTGATTTATGACGAATAAATGGTTGAAAGTAGCACTTATGGCTGCAGCTATCGCTACTGGTACATCTATTAAAATTGATGCGGAAACCGTGTTGTATGTACCTCAAGATGATCGCCCTGTAAGCTTACAATATACTGTAGATACAGCTCGCGAAGCAGGTATGACTATATTGACACCACCTCAGAACTTGATTTCTGGTAAGAATTACCAAGGTCAAGCAGATCAAATCATGGCTTGGGTTGAACAAAATGCAGGTCGTGCTGATGTGATGGTATTGAGTACAGATACGCTTATTTATGGTGGTCTTGTAGACTCTCGTAAACACAACATTCCACTTACTACATTGGAAAGCCGTTTAAAACGCATTGAATCCTTAAAAGCTCGTAATAAAAACGTGCGTATTTATGGTTTTGGCACTGTAATGCGTTCTCCACGTGCTAGTGGGGGCGGCACTGAACCAGCTTATTATGCGGAATGCGTTCCCTATCTGATGGACAAAATCCTATTGGCAGAAATCCATTATGGACGGCAGAGGTTGTAGGTATGTACTTTGCAAAACGTAGGCAGAATATAACACTCTATAAAGGAAACAATATAGGTGATGATGTTTCCCAAGAATTAACTTCACATTATTCTGGTATCAATGATGTGGGGCTTGTTGCTTTCGCTCCACTGGGAGTTGTTACGCCATCTGGCAGTGGATTACCACAGAAACGGACTTTTGACAATCAGTCACACATTGTATCAATGAACCACTTGGAGAAAATTGGCAAACAATCTGAAATAACTTTGAATATGTCATATCTCCATGCATCTATACGTCAAGAAGGTGTCTCAGAAGCCGACCGATTTTATAGTTCTAATCAACGACTATTAAGCAGCGAGTCGCTTATACTTGTAACACACATGAATAATCTTAGTACAAATTTAAGATACAATCGCAATGGTAAAAATGGTTTTATAGCCAATGTACTGAAGTTAAATGGAGAATGGAATAATGATAACGTACAAAGCCAACTCACCTCTAATCTAACAGGATCTGTCCCCATCAACTATGGAAACAATCGAGTTTATCAACATTTCCATCGTCCTTCGCTAACAGTAAGTAATACTATGAATCTCATCCAGAATTATGGTAAACGTACACTTGACTTGCATTTCTCTGTTGGTTATGCCCAGCGCCCTAACACATTGATGGTTGATGTGGATTCGCTTTTGCCACAAACATCAGTCCATTATAATCAAGAATTGAAGTCACGCAACATAGCTGGTGACTTCCATACTAACTTTACCTTTCACTTAGGATCGTTCTCTCTGGACTATGGAATTTTAGCTAATGCCAGCTTGCATGGCATAAAGACCGATTTAAGCGGCTTTACTAATTTGACAGCAAATGGTAGTCAAAATCATACATCACAGTCGGTACTGAATGATTTATGGTATAACACTTATGAATTATCGCTAAATCAACAATACAAATTCGAACAGGCTGGCTGGCGCCTCTCTTTCACCTGCCCCCTAAACTTATACACACAAACTCTTGATGACCATATCACTAAGAACAAGAATAAATATACTCGCTTACTTGTAACACCATCGTTTACTGTAAATTATGAGTGGCGTGATTGGAGTGGTAACATCAATGCATCTTACTATAAGAATGTCGGAGATCCTGGAAGTATCTATAGTGGCTATATAATGAACAACTACCGAACATTTCAACGGTCGTATGTTGAACATTTGTCAGAAACAAGTTGCTTCACAACGAGTGCATCAGTTGGGTATCGTAGTGCTCTTACAGCAACCTTTTTCCGTATAAATGGTAACTATGGGCACACTCGTGACAATCAAATTTATGGTTATGAATATCGAGGTGCAACCAGTGTTGTACATGCCATTGATAAAAAAACATATACAGATAATTATGCTTTCGGCTTTGATGGCAGCAAAGGTTTTGATTGGTTACAATCAACCATTCGTGCTTTTGGAGGCTATAGTTATAGTAAGAGTGAGCGCCTCATTGCTCAGAATCTTTACCCTTTCCATTCTCGAACAATCAGTATTGGAGGCGGTGGCACTATCACTCCTCTTACATGGCTTAATATTGTCATTACCAGTGGATATGCATGGAATGTGTCATCTATAGATGCTATTAATGATAATTCTTCACAGACTGTTCGAACGGCAACTCAGCGTATCAAGTTCAATATCTTTGTTACTAAGCAATTTACGTTTAGTACTACAATAGAAGGTAATTACAACAATTTGACCGAAAAGAACAGACATACATGGTTTGGAGATATGTTGTTTAAATACAAATTGAAGCATGTTGAATTAGACTTGCAAGCTAATAATCTTTTCAATCAGCGTCAGTACACAAGGGTTAACTATAGTGGTCTTGATATATATTCATCTACTTCACAATTGAGACCTCTTAACATAGTAGGAACTATACGATTTAAAATATTATAGAAAGGGTGTGAACAACTTGCGTTATTCTTAATAAAAATATATATTTGCGATAAAATAAACATCAGATTAATGGAACTAATACAAGACTTATCTTTTATAATAGCACTCATTCTCATGCCGTTTTTATGCAGAAAACAGCCGTTTCCTATTAAAATAATCTATATCACCTGCATGACCTTGCTAACTCCGATATTCGGATATCCTGTCTATCGGTACATTATAACTCACTAAGAGAAGGTTCTTTCTTTTATAGCAGTTTGTTTCTATATAAGGGAAAGCATTGCTGTTTGGTAAAACTTAGCGACTTTGTTGTATCGTATTTAGTATGCGCACATGTGGTGCGAAGGCTTAGCACGCTATGTGCGGAGGCTTAACACAATGGCTAAAAGTGAGAAGAGAAGGTCGTCTTTGTAACAACTAAGAACCTATAAGCATACATTCATTATTCAATACTGACATACTAATAAACAGAAAAGAGGTTGATTCTAATGCTACATTGCATAGCCTTCGAATCAACCTCTTTAATTATATTAGTATAAAACAAAAGGACTATTCTTCTTCATCCTTTACTTCTGCCTCATGCTCAGCAATCAACTTCTGCTGGATATCATTTGGCACAAGTTCGTAACTTGCGAACTTTGTTGTGAAACTTGCACGACCACCAGTGAGAGAACTCAGTGAAATACTATAATTAGCAAGCTCCTTCAAAGGAATCTTTGCCTGTAATTTCTGATAACCTGCCTCAGAGTCCATACCCATAATCATGGCACGACGTCCCTGTAAGTCGCTCATTACGTCACCCATATAGTCACCTGGAACATACACCTCTAAGTCATAGATTGGCTCGAGAATCTTTGGTCCTGCAGCCTTGAAAGCGTCTGAGAACGCATGACGAGCAGCCAAAGTGAATGAAAGTTCATTAGAGTCAACTGGGTGCATCTTACCATCGAAGACTATCACACGCACATCACGTGCATAGCTACCTGTCAGTGGACCACGCTCCATACAATCCATCACACCCTTTAAGATAGCTGGCATAAAGCGAGCATCAATAGCACCGCCGACAACAGAGTTGATGAACACGAGTTTACCACCCCAAGGGAGATCGCGCTCTTCACGTCCCTTGATATTCATCTTAAACTCCTGTCCGTTGAACTTATAGGTTGTTGGATCAGGCATACCCTCTGCGTATGGCTCAACAATCAAGTGCACCTCACCAAACTGACCAGCTCCACCACTCTGTTTCTTGTGGCGATACTCAGCCTTAGCCTGCTTAGTGATTGTTTCACGATATGGTATCTTTGGTTCTTTGAACACTACTTGCAGCTTCTCATTATTCTCTAAACGCCACCTAAGCGTACGGAGATGGAACTCACCCTGCCCATGAACAATCGTCTGCTTCAACTCCTTGCTCTGCTCGACAACCCATGTCGGGTCTTCTTGACGCATCTTTAATAAAGCAGCCATGAGCTTCTCTGTCTCCTGTGAGCTCTTAGCTTCAACGGCACGAGAGTACTTAAAGTTTGGATATTTAATGAAGTCAAAACGTTGATCAGTACCCTTACCATTCAAGGTGTTACCAGTCTTTACATCCTTCAACTTCACGGTACAACCTAAGTCACCAGCATTTAACTGGTCAACAGGAATACGGTTAGCACCTGCGCAAGCATAAAGCGGTCCCATACGTTCCTTTGAGCCACGGTCAGAGTTAGTCAAGTCATCACCCGACTTCACACAACCACTCATCACCTTGAAATAGCTAACTTCACCGATATGTGGTTCCATACCCGTCTTGAAGAAGTAGAGTGACTCTGGACCATTACTATCTGGAGTAACTTCCTCACCACGTGTATTATGAATCTTAGGCATCTCATCAACGAAAGGAACAACATTGCCTAAGAACTCCATCAGACGACGAACACCCATGCTCTTACCTGCACATACGCAGAAAACAGGGAAGATAGAACGTGTTACAAGACCCTTACGGATACCTGTACGCAACTCATCTTCTGTCAGAGTCTCCTCTTCAAAGAACTTCTCCATCAATCCTTCGTCATTTTCTGCAGCAGCTTCAACGAGCGCTTTATGTAGTTCCATCGCCTTTGGTAACTGGTCGGCAGGGATGTCTTCAACAATCAGCTCGCCTCCTTCAGGCTTCCAACTGTACTTCTTCATCAGTAGAACGTCTATCAAACTATTAAAGCCTGGACCCGTCTCGATAGGATACTGCACCGGAACACCCTTAGAACACTAAATCT
>ERZ1699226.294-NODE-303-length-8671-cov-1.910932_pt1 | contig 8671 bp, 8 predicted proteins | sample MGYA00581547_ERZ1699226 | MGnify/ENA primary metagenome ERZ1699226 (study PRJEB42319, sample SAMD00040328) | human oral metagenome | material: saliva | host: Homo sapiens | study: EMG produced TPA metagenomics assembly of PRJDB4115 data set (Metgenomic analysis of...
GATATCATCCGCTAAAATCAAGATATCATGGTCGACAGCCCAGTTTCCGATCGCCTCCAACTCTTCCTTGCTGTAGATCATTCCTGTTGGATTGGATGGTGAATTCAGTAAGACAACCTTGGTCTTATCTGTACGCGCTGCTTCCAACTGTTCTACAGTCGCCTTAAAGTGGTTTTCTTCTGTCGTTTGGAAAGTAACAGGTGTTCCTTCAACCATCTTGACTTGATCCACATAAGAGACCCAGCAAGGTGTTGGAATGATGACTTCATCACCTGGATTGATAACAGAAGTAAAGAAAGCATAAAGGATAAACTTGGCACCTGTACCGACTACTACTTCATTGCGGCTGACAGCATAGCCATAAAACTCTTTCATATAGTCGCTAATGGCATCCTTCAATTCTGGAAGTCCAGATGCTACCGTATAAAAGCTAGCCCGACCATCCTCGATGGAAGCGACTGCTGCTTCTTGAATATTTTTTGGAGTCGCAAAGTCAGGTTGACCCAGGGTCAAACTTAAGATATCACGACCTTCTGCTGCCAAAGCTTTGGCACGCGCATTTGCAGCCAAGGTCACACTTTCTTCCATTTCCAATACACGATTTGATAATTTCATATTTCCTCCTCAAATCTTAAAAAACACTAGTTACTTTCCCAGTCTTAAAATCCACCACATAATAAGAACTTCCTGCCTTGACTTCCCAGATCGGTTTTCCCTCAAAGCGACCAAAAGTTACTCGATCAATCGCGTCCTGACTCTTCTCTTTGACGACAGAAGCTACCTCTTTGGAACTAACTCCTTCTTTCAAAGGGTAGGTATAGACTGGATCATCCACCTGCCCTACTAAGACCGCTAGTTCTTTCCCCTCTTGGTCCTTGCCAATAAAGGAAAGATAGGCTTCTTTGCCATGAAAGAAACTCTCCGTCTCAATGCTAGCAATCGAAAAGTGAGACAGAGCTATTTTTCTTGCTTGCGCCCTTTGATCCTGCAAGCGATCTGAAGTTTTTTCAGCAAGAAATAGCCAAGAAAAAAGGACCGTCAACACTAAGATACAGATTCCTATTATATGTTGCCATATTATAAAAAGATTATTTTTCTGTTTCACTCCCTCATTATACACCAAAGCTACCTAGAATTCTATAGATTTTCAAGAAAGAATTGTTACTAATATTTCATACCTGTTACAATGTTTTAGTATAAAATTGTTTGATAAACAAAATAAAATTAACACCTTCGCTATCATTTGTTCATAGTTTAATAAATTTGTCACAATTTTGTAACTAATTTGAAAATAAAATTAAACGACAGAAACACTATTTATTGATAAAATATAGATATGGAAAATTTAAAGAGATTATTCAAAGAAGCAAATGTAGATTTAAAAACCATGATCGTCTTCCACAAGGCAGAACGATTGATCCGTGCGTCTGAGGCTCATATCTTTAAAAAGCACCAGTTGACACCAACTCAATTCTCTGTACTTGAGACCTTGTACAGCAAAGGCGATCTCCGCATTCAAGATCTGATTGATAGCATTCTTGCGACCTCTGGAAATATGACTGTGGTTATTCGCAATATGGTCCGCGATGGTTGGATTACACGCGAAACCGATCCAGAAGACCGCCGTGCTTATCTTGTATCTATTACAGATGCCGGTCGTAAAAAGATCGAAGAAGCTCTTCCAGATCATATCAAAAATATTCAACGCTTGATGCAAGTCTTTAATAGTGGCGAGCAAGCTGAGTTGACAGAACTCTTGAAGAAATTCAAACATATCGCCTAAGCTTACTGCTCAAGACGATTCTGACTCCAAAATCCTCTATTTTGGAGTTTTCATCGTGCATTCTCTTTATTTTACAGATCAAAAAAATATTCCTGACGCTTCTCAGGAATATTTTTATTTATTCTTTCACAAAGATCCATTCCTTCTCTTGCGATAAATCCTCACGATAAGAGAAACCTGCTACTTCTAATGATTTCAAATCTTTTAGATGGGTGATTTCTTCCTTCATCATTGCTGTCACCATGGCCCCACGTGCTTTCTTTGAAATCGTCGAGTGAATCTTCAGTGTCCCACCACGATTCTCCATGAATTTGATCCGAATCATTCGCTCACGAATGGCTTTTGAAAAGACCTGTTCAAACTCAGAAGACAAAAGGGATAAGATCTGTTTCTCACCTTCTACTGCCTGATCATAGTCCTCTTTCCAGAATGCCTTTAGAGATTTTCCAGCTGGTTTTAGCTTCATCATAAAATCCAAGCGATGGGGAGCAATCCCTTCATAGGCAGGTAGCACACCGTATAAAGCAGTCGTGATCAACAAATGTTCCTGAAGATAAGCCTGCTCTTTTTCGGATAAGTCTTGACGCTCGATACTACGGTACATAAGGCCATCAAACAGTTCCAAAGCAGGATAGGTTTTAGCACTCCCAGCTAGCAAAGCCTCAATTCTTTCTTTTTCTACTTGAGCTCTTTCCTCGGAGATCCCGTAAAAGGTCGCTAATTCTTCTAGGGAGAATGCCTTCAAAGCTTGGAGGATGGTTTTTGTGTTCTCTGACAAGGGTTGGGGCTCGACGATACGAGCCTGTTCGTTCAGTTCTTTGGCGGATGGAATTAATAGTTTCATAGGTCTATTGTACCATATTTTTCAAATTTTCTTGACAGGAGTTTTTATTAATGTTATTATCTAGTTATGAAAACTAGATTAAAGAAAGGTGAAGATTTAGTGTCCACTTTTTCCTATCCAACGTGGGAGCAACTGCCTGAGCTAGACCTCTATCTCGATCAGGTCCTACTTTATGTCAATAAAACCTGTGCACCTGTTCTCTCTTCTTCAGACAAGGGCTTGACGGCTGCCATGATCAACAATTACGTAAAACATGGCTATGTCGAAAAACCAGATAAGAAGAAATACCAGCGTAGACAGGTGGCTCGCTTGATCGCTATTACAACCTTAAAAACGGTCTTTTCTATTCAGGAGATCGCTTCTACCTTAAATTTCTTGCAGGACCAGGCGAGTTCAGATCTTCTCTATAATAGCTTTGTCGCTTATCTCAATGAGCAAAAAGAGCCGATCGCTCCCATCATTCGCTCTGCCTGTCAGACGGTTCAACTTTATCTTGAAACCCTATCTTATATTCAACCAGTAAAAACGGAGGAAGAAACTGATGAATTACACCATGAAACTAAGTAAAAAATTATCCTTTGGAGAAGAGATCGCCAATAGCGTAACCCACGCTGTTGGCGCCTTCCTCATGTTGATCTTACTTCCAATTTCAGCAGTCTATAGCTATGAGCAACACGGTCTGCTTAGTGCTTTTGGGACTTCTATCTTTGTGATCAGTCTCTTTTTGATGTTTCTGTCTTCGACCGTCTACCATGCTATGTCTTATGATTCACCTCAAAAGTATGTACTTCGCATTATCGACCATTCCATGATCTACATTGCGATCGCAGGTAGTTACACACCAGTTGTCCTTACCTTGATGAACAACTGGATGGGCTACAGCATTATCTTGATCCAATGGGGGACCACCATCTTTGGTATTCTCTACAAAATCTTTGCCAAAAAAGTCAATGAAAAGTTCAGCCTCGCTCTTTACTTGATCATGGGCTGGTTGGTCATCTTTATTATTCCCCAAATCGTTAGCCAAACCAATCCGATCTTCTGGGGTCTCATGCTTATGGGAGGACTTTGCTACACGGTTGGAGCTGGCTTTTATGCCAAGAAAAAACCATACTTCCACATGATTTGGCACCTCTTCATCCTGGCAGCTTCTGCTCTTCAGTATTTAGCGATTGTATACTTTATGTAATACGCTCACCACTCTTCGGAGTGGTTTTTTTGTGTTTTTTTCTGTACAATAGAAAAAAACTGTATGGGGACAGTCAGGATGAAGACGAGTAAATACCAAGAAATTATTCATGTTCTAAAAACAGCCATTCAAGATGGAGAACTGGAAACCGGACAGAAAATTCCTTCTGTTCGTCAGTTAGCTAGTCAATTTTCTTGTAGTAAGGACACGGTGCAACGAGCCCTGCTGGACTTGACTTACCAGCACTTCCTCTATGCTAAGCCTCAAAGTGGCTACTATGTTTTGGAGCAAGAACCTAATCGACATGAGGATCTTCCTCTAAAATTAGAGAAAGACCGCAACCAGGCTTTTGAGGACTTCCGGACCTGTATCAATGAAACCTTGATTGGACGGGAGAATTATCTCTTCAATAACTTTTCGGACCAAGCAGGATTACTAGAGGTACGCCAATCGATCCAAGACTTATTGAAGGAAGAAGGTATTTATACGACTGCGGATCAGATTGTTTTGACTGCTGGTACCCAGCAGGCGCTCAATATCCTCAGCCAGATTGACTTCCCCAATAAAAAGTCGCAGATCTTGATCGAGCAACCGACTTATCATCGGATGAACCAACTCTTAGATTCGCAGCAACTTGCCTACCGTACCATTCAACGAAATTTAATGGGAATTGATCTCGAGGAACTTGAAGAGATTTTCAAAAGTGGCCATATCAAATTCTTCTACACGATCCCTCGTTTTCACTATCCGCTCGGTCATAGCTATTCGACCAAGCAGAAAGAAGCGATCTTGCAACTAGCTGACCAATATGATGTTTACCTTGTTGAGGACGACTATCTTGGAGATCTTGATGGCAGCAATGCTCCTTCTTTTCATTATTTGGATCAAAAGAACCGTGTCATCTATATCAAATCTTTTTCGACCAATCTCTTTTCTGCTCTTCGCATCACTTCCATGATCCTTCCCCAAGCCCTTCTAAAGCCGGTCTTAACCTATAAGACGATTCTGGACTATGATAGCAATCTCATCATGCAAAAGGCCTTGAGTCTCTACATTGATAACGGTATGTATCTGACCAATAAAAAGCGACTCCTAGCCAGAAAAAGAGAGGTAGAAGCCAGTCTAAAGACCTTGATGGCCCAGTCTCCTCTTCTTCCCCATCTGACCTTGACCCACGATGGGATCCTTCTAGGACTCAGCCAAGTTCAATCCCTTGCTGCCTTAAAACACAGTGGACTCCCGCTTGATTTCTTTGAAGCAGCCTACATCACTTCTTGTCCTTATCAACTCGCCAAGATCAAATCGGCAGATGTGACCAATGTTTTACCAAAGCTTACGCCTTTTTTTGAAAGAGAAACCCTCGTATAGACTATACGAGGGTTTTTCTTATTTCTTTAATTGCTCATAGATCAGTTTAGCATTTTGAAGGCCGATCCGATAATCGAGGCGAATCAGGCGAATCGCTTCCATCTCTGGTTCTTTGAGGTACTTCTCTTTTTGTTCCTTAGAAATACTACCTGGTTTAAGAAGATAGTGAGTGAATTGATTTCTGACTTTATTGAGCTCAACTTGAAGGGTGAAATAAAGTCCAAATAAGACAATCACAACTCCCATCATGATCAGATCGTTTGACATGGTGTATGCTCCCTTTTTCTGTTCTTTTCTTTATTTTACAGCTTTCAAGCAAGAAAAACAAGGTTAAATTTGCATTTAGACCTTGTTTGTCCTTATTTCATCATACCAGCCTGAAGGTCATACATTTTCTTATACGTTCCTCCTAGAGCAATGAGTTGGTCGTGGTTCCCTGATTCGATGATTTCTCCTTTATCGAGAACATAGATGCAATCGGCATCTTGGATGGTAGAAAGGCGATGGGCAATGGCAATGGTTGTCCGCCCTTGGCGCATCTTCTTCAGAGAGTTTTGGATCATCTCTTCCGTCTCTTGGTCGATATTGGCAGTGGCCTCATCCAAAATGAGGATCTTAGGCTGGACAGCAATGGTCCGGGCAAAAGCCAGAAGCTGACGCTGACCGGTCGACAAGGTAGAACCCCGCTCTGTTACCGGATGATCATAGCCACCAGGTAAACTCTCAATAAAGTCTGCTACATCCACAAATGCAGCTGCTTGTCGGATTTCCTCATCTGTCAGTTCTTCATGGTACATCCGGATATTAGAAGCAATGGTTCCATGATAGAGGAAGGGTTCTTGCAACACTAGACCGATGGACTTGCGCAAGGCTTCCTGGCTGTAGTCCTTGATATCCTGTCCATCAATCAAGATCTGGCCACGATCAAATTCATAAAAGCGCATGAAGAGATTGATAATAGAGGATTTACCAGAACCAGTATGACCAACAAAAGCGATGGTTTGTCCGTTTTTGACCTCAAAGGAGATCTCTTTTAGGACATCCCGTTTGCCATCATAAGAAAAAGATACATGCTCAAAACGAATATCTCCCCGCTCGATTTCTTTCAGGCTACCAGCTTGCTTGGGCTCATAGTCGTCTCGATCCATCATTTCGAACACACGACCTGCAGAAATGGTTGAGGTCTGCAAGGTTGCAAAATTTTGGGTGACATCAATCAAGGGCTGGAAAAGCTGGCTAACATATTGGATAAAGGCATAGATAAGACCTGCTGTAAAGCCAGAGGACTGCCAATTTAGGCCGAAAAAGGTTAGAATAACCGCATAAGCCAGAACCTGTAACAGGGTCATAGCTGGCCTCAAAAAGAGGGAATTGACATCCACAGATCGGTTGGCATAGTCCAAATGTTCCCCATTAATCTGTTCGAATTCATCCGTCAAGCGCTTTTCTTGACGAAAGGCCTGCACGATCCGCATTCCTTCAATAGATTCCGATAATTTCACATTGATATCTGATAATTTTTGTCGGGTCATCTTGACCAAGCGATTGGATAACTTGCGATAGAGACGAATGGAAAACCAAATGATGGGAAGAAAAGGCAGGATCCAAATGGTCAAATGCCAGTCCAAGCTAAACATGGTTACTAGAGTGACTAAAAAGAGTAAAAAGGATGAAACCAGGCTTGAAAAGACCGTAGAAAACATATCTGCGACTGCCTGTGTATCATTGGTCACTCGAGAAACAATCGAACCTGCTGCTGTCTGGTCATAAAAGGACATACCCAGCCTTTGAAGATTTTGGAAAATATCTAAACGGATATCTCTTACGATAGAATTGGATACACGCGCAAAGGTTAACTGACTCAGATAAGTTGCCAGCACGCGCCCAATGAATAACCCATAGTAGAGAATGAGAAACTGAAAAGCTGTTAGAACTGGAGAGCCTGCTTCTGTTGGATCCACTAGGTGGTCAATATACCAGCGAGCTGCAAGAGGGATCGCCGTCAATAACAGACTAGTCAGGAAGGTAAAGGCTAAGGCTAGGGCTGTTAACCATTTATAACGCCACATGTAAGTCAAGAGCCGCTTCATCACATGAGCTTCAGATGTTTTCATTCAGCTTTCCCTCCATTTCTTCTGATAATTGTTGGGCTTGGTAGGTTTCATAGTACCAACCTTTTTGAGCCATTAATTCCTCGTGATTTCCTCGCTCCTTGATCTGTCCATTCTCCATTACCAGAATCAAATCCGCATGAACGATCGCTGATAGGCGGTGGGCTGTGATGATCGTTGTTTTCCCCTTGCGTTCCTGCTTCATATTTTCAATGATTTGGTGCTCCGTTTTAGCATCTACTGCAGACAGGGAATCATCCAGAATCAAGATCTCAGGATTCATGACCAATGCTCGACTCATGGCAATTCTTTGCTTTTGCCCGCCAGAAAGAGAGACCCCTCTCTCTCCTAACACTGTCTCCATCTGGTCTGGCATGACCAGAATATCCTCATAGACTCCACAAGTTCTCAGAGCCTTCATTACCTCTTCTTCCTCGATCTGTGGATCTGAAAAAGCTACATTCTCACGAATGGTCATGGCAAAAAGGATCTGATCCTGAGGGACATAGCCGATCAAGCTTCGAAGATCTTCTAAGCGATAATGTTTGATGGAGATTCCATTGAGCAAGATATCTCCCTGCTCCAAGTCGTGCTCTCTAAGCAAGAGACGCAACAAGGTAGTCTTTCCAGATCCAGTTGGACCCACAATTCCAAGGGTTTGCCCTTTTTCAAAATGAAAGACAACCTTTTCAAGGACAGGATCATTCTCATAGGCGAATTCTTCAATATCATATTCCAGATCTCCGTTTTGAATGTCTGTGACTGGTTGACTTGGATCTTGGATATCAGGTATTTCTGCTAAAAGTGTCTCAATCCGATCATAGGAAACACTAGCACGCTGACTAATATTAAACAAGAAGCCCATAGCTTGAAGGGGCCAGACGAGCATATTGAGATAGGTAATAAAGGTTACGATTTGTCCAACCGTCAGGCTCCCTTCCTGAACAAATAGCCCCCCGAAGTAGAGCGTCAAAACATAGGAGAGACCGACAAAAAGAAGAGTAGTCGGATCAAACAAAGCATTGTAACCGGCTGAAGTCATATTCTTTGAAAAGACCATTTGATTAGTTTTTTCAAAAGCCCGAATCTCATCTGCCTGAAAGCCAAAGGATTTGGTCACTTTGACTCCTGATACTGATTCCTGAACAAAGTTGTTCAGCTCTGAAAATCCTTCTTGGGCCTCTTTGAAGGCTTTGTGGTTTTTGCGTCCAACGGCGGAAGTCATTACCACCATAACCGGTAGGGGCAAAATAGCCAAGAGGGTCAAGCGCCAATCAATCATGAAAAACATGCTGACCAGGGTCACCAAGGCTGTCACGGAAGCATCCACTGCAGACATAACCCCGCCACCGGCAAACATGGTTACCGCATTGATA